>Ga0247810_10000179_pt1 | contig 101010 bp, 93 predicted proteins | sample UWRJL119311C1_FD_179918 | JGI IMG/M metagenome (GOLD analysis project Ga0247810, IMG submission 179918) | Plant litter microbial communities from Arlington Agricultural Research Station in Wisconsin, United States - UWRJ-L119-311C-1 | ecosystem: Environmental > Terrestrial > Plant litter >...
GTTGGGTGGGAGGAAGAACGGAAAATGCTAATAAGAGGTGACGAAATATCCCAGGCAGACAGACCGGACAGAGACAGACCAGGTATCTGGCTGTCTGGTGCGTCGAGATAAAGGCGGCCTGCCTCGCTCTGCCATTGGTTCATGTCGGGGCAGCGGTTTGGTAGCTTGGTAGCTCAGTGGGGACGGGGATGGCCAATGACAAGGGACAATTCTGCTGGTCTAGGACAGGCCTGCGCAACGGATTCGGACAGGGCGGTGTGTGACTGGATGAGAAATACAGTCTGGTCTGAGATGGGGATGGCATGGCATGGCATGGCATGATGGCAGAGTATGGATGAGCTGGGATGGATAGATGATGGATGGATGGATGGATGGAATAGTAGGGGGGGAAGAAAGGAGAAAGTCCGGTAAGGTATAATATAATTTGAAGAATAGGGGTGTTGGGAGGCAGAGGCAGAGGCAGAGGCAGAGGTAGAGAGGTAGGATGTCGGGAAGAGGGAAAAGGCAACAGGCCCCGTTGGATGTCGAAGGTTACTGCCCTCACCTCACCTCACCTCACCTCACGCAACAGTTCGTTCCCGGCAGGACAGACGCGCACACCGGCGCTACAGGGGAGCTTTTGCACGCAGAGTATCTCATAGCGCAGTTGCTGCAGACGCGAGAGACACGGTACAGTACCGTAGTAGAGCAGAGCGTCGCCAGGCATTTGCAGTTGCAGTTGCAGCCCCCGTCGCAGCGAATTGGAGAGCGTCGAGGAGATGAGGGCATTGATAAAACGAACCTTATTACTCAGCAGGGGCAAACCTAAGGCGAAGGCTAATCCGCTGCGCATCCAATCCAATCCATTCCACAGCTAGCGGAAAGGGAAATACAATGGGCTTGCATGAAATCCGCCATCGCTGAATCGTGAAACGGTTCTCGAAAAGCGCTTCTAAAAATATAACACGTGAGAGCGATCATCGCCCATTCCACCAAGCACGGGCGACGGAACACTTACCGTTAAAGGGGGCTGCACCAACACGTACTGTACTGTACTGTACCGCGAGCTTATCAGATCCTCAGCCCATACTTTATAGTACGCTATACGACCAGTTGTCAACATCCACACGAGAGAGATTCGACATGGCATCGGGAGAGCATCCGTACTATCCACGGGGTGCCCATCTCTCTGGCGGTGTCTTCACGTCAAATACCTGGGATGTGGCCACGCTCATCCTGACCTTTGCGGCCGGATTGACGCTCCTTTTAGCTATAACATGGGCCATTGTGAAAAAGACCGATCCAACTTTGAAGCAGTCCGATCAGCTGCTGGCATTATGGTTTGTCATGAGTAAGTGAATTGGGTAATTTGAACCTTCTTTTTTTCACGGTCTTTCTCCAAGCTGGATTTCCATATGTCAATGTCTTGGAAGTTGGAGACATTCAGGTACCAGTTTCGAGGCTCGAAATTTGTCCAAGAAATATATTGTGCATGCCACCAAAATCACCACTCTATTTGTATCTTCTGTGTATTGTCACCAATTGGAAGGATAGTAAGAGCTAGGGTACCACGGTAATGGCAACTGCAACTGCAACGACAATCGTCTTCATCTACACCCCATGAGGTTCTGAGATTCCATATTCAGAGCCTCGAAATCACCGAGGGAATCAAATATAAACTAACACCTGTAGCTGGGTCAATTCACGTCTTCTTTGAAGGTTACTTCTTCCTAAATCATACCCACATTGCCAGCAACAATGACTTCTTTGGTACGTATTCTTCTTAGATCATTTTCATACCATATAAATTCAGAGCCGAAAGCCAAATACTTGGGAGCAATTATGTACAAAGTATTTAATATACCGTATCATGTCGGAGCCTCAGATGGCTTCTACATCTTTTGCTTCCTACCCTCTCTTCATCCCTCGTAAGCTCAACAGCTTACTGTCCCATTAGCCCAGCTCTGGAAAGAATACGCATTATCAGATTCGCGCTACATGACATCCGATTCCTTCCTCCTGGTCATTGAATTCCTGTCAGTCATTTCAATCTCCCCACTAAGCCCTTGAATATCTCAATATCACCTTCGCATCATATTAGTCCTTCTAATACCTACCTCCCCACCTTGTCTTCCCTCCCTCCACCTAAAGTATTCCATTCCACACCATCCTTCCTCAACATCCCAAACCCCAAACTAACCACCCTCCCCTTTTAGCACCATAACCATCCTAGGCCCCCTCTCCCTCTCCCTTCCCACCCTCATCACCACCTCCTCGCCCTACCGCCACCCCATCCAAGCCCTCGTCTCCATGGGCCACATCTACGGCAACCTCATTTACCTCAGCACCAGCGCCCTCGACGACCTGCTCGGAAAGACCATCTACTACCGTCCCGAGCCTCTGTATTTCTGGGGTTACTTCGTCGGGTGTAACGGGATCTGGCTAGTCGTGCCCGGCTGTGAGTTCTAATTTCCTTTCTTTCTTTCTTTCTTTCTTTGCCTTTCCCCTGTCGTCTCTTTTTTCTCTTTCTCTCTTTTTCCTTCCATTTTCTTTAGAAAAAGGCCAGGAGAAGCTGATAGTCGAGGTAGATTGTCTCTGGAGCAGCATCCGAGCGACGGCAAAGGCTTTTAAACTCGCGGCAGCCGGAGCGGGTAGGGAGGCGAGCAATGGGATGGTGAGGAAGACGAAGAAGAAGGTGTAGGGTAGACGATGGCTCGATAGCTCTAGAAGGAGGAGAGATCATGATCACAATCAAAATCTTAGAGCTGAAGAAGCTCTTAATTCCTTGGGCTATGTAAGACGAGACGAGATGTCTTGAAATTTGAATGGCTGAATATGGAAGAGGGAGAAAAGGGGTCGGAGGTGTGGGATTTCATGCCGAAAAGTTTAGAGAAGATGGGATGGCTTTGATTCGCCAAAGCTATTCACGGGACGATAATACATTAATACCATACAGTTCTATTCGTGGTGGCTGAGCACAAAGGAATGCAAAAAAAAAAAAAATTTGCTAGTCAAGATCGGGAATTTGATGTTCAGTAAGATAGTGGTATTTTCGAAGTATAGATAAAAAGGTTTCGTCCCCAAAACCTCCAAGACTCCTCCTTCTCGCCTGAACTCCAGTCAAATGCCAAGCTTCCCAAGAATATACAGATGCTATGATTGCTTTCCACCACCCGACTAGTCCTCATCGAATACCTCCTCGACTCTGGCCGCAGGAATTCGTTGCCTGGGCTGGCCTACGATTTCTGGAGCGGTAGTTGTGGTTGCCGAGGCAGGGGCTGGTTGGCCAGGCATTTGTTGAGCGACTATGCTTCTAGTTAGTAAAAGTAGATATGATGAGGATCGGGGGATAATAGAGAAATGACCTACGAGAAGCAAGACCCGAAGTGCTCGACTTGGACTTCTTTTTCCCCTTCTTCTTCTCCTCCTGCCATCCCCAGACAGGTCTGAAACTATCAAAGAATCCCACATCCTCGAACAGATTGGGATACAGCCACAATCCAGGTGGGACCGCAAAAACCGTAATGCAGAACAGGATCAGTCGGAAAATAGCCATGACAAAGAACAAGCCGATAAGACCAAGCATTCCCATACTCAGATACCACACTCCCAAGCGCAGCTTCATAGGCCAGAGTGGGAACATGACTATACCAAATACCAAAGCAAGGGCTCCAATTGCATAGAGTTTTTGCTTGATCTGGGGCCCTTCATAGAGCCAGACAAAGTGGAGTTCATCGCGGCATTCTTGCTGTTGCTCAATCTTGACAGTCCAAAGACCCTTAACACGCTTTGTCTTGTGGGCTCCTGGGGCATGGTTGTGACCTTCATGGGGATCGACCTTTGTAACACGAAGGGCAAGCATAGAGAGAGGGAGCAGCTTGAAGCAGTTCTCGAGAGATGCGCGGTCGGTGATTTGGGGGAGGACAGGGTTCTTCTTGCGGGCTTTCTCGTACGCTGGAGATTGGATCGCTCGAAGCGCGCGTTTGACTATATATTATGAGTGAATTGAAATACGTAATCCAGAGAGCTGCCTACCTTTAAACATATCCTTGCGCTGCCCATTAAGGATACATTGTCTAACCTTCAAGTCTTGACTCTGTAGGAACTTGGCGAGTGCAAGTGCCTCTTTTGTTGGCTCACCAGGGTTGATAGGCTGCATCTGTTGTTGCTGCTGCTGAGCTTGTTGAGCCTGTTGCTGTTGCTGTTGGTGCTGCTGCTGAGCCATTTGCTGCTCCTTCAATTTCTCTAAGAACTGGGGAACAGTTAAGCCATGCTTTGCGGCATCGGCAGCAATCTGCTTTCGCATCTGCTCGATTTGTTCTGGGGTGGGCTGTTGTCCATTTGGCAGTTGGATTCTGATTTGGGGACCTTCTTGGTCGTTCGGGGAGGTTGGCGACTCGGCAGACATTTTGCTGGAAGTCGGATATTTGTGAAGATGAAATGAGAGTGAACAGCTGTTCGTTATATCAGTGGTAGTGTTGATATGGGCAAGCAAGGCTGACTTTTTATTTAGTTGGGCAAGCGAGGCAAGGTGTCCATTTCAAAACTTAAAATAGCCCCTGCTACTGCACCACAGAACTTAGCCACCAAACGTTGCTTAGCCAGGATCACTGCCGGAATCCTTACATAAGCTCTATAGTGATTTCAAGGTCTTGAGAGAATGTAAGCAAATTGGTGTTACGTAGAGACAGAAGGATATGGGAAATATAGCCTGCGAAATGAAACTCAAAGCGTCTGTAAAATAAAGCTGTCGAGGAGTATTTGAACAGAAACCATATACATTTGGAAATACTAAAGGTCAACCTCAATTGACAAGGATTAGTAGGTCGATGGATACGTCGGTTATCCTCTTAACCTTCCTATCAGCCGAACCGTCACTATCCACTGCCGTTCTGTTCAGTTTTAGAGGCAGCTATACTAAGGATGGAGAATCTCTGGGCCATGAGCCTCAGCTAAATCCTCAGGTAGTAATGTCAATTGGCTGTGCTTCAATTCATATTTCTTTTCTTCTAACCAATACACATCGACGTCACGACCAAAGTCCGATTGCTCCGGTTGGGCCATTGATGTTTTCTCCAGGTTCGTCTACATAGAGAATTGAAGATGAGCGAGAACTATTCGCCCGCTGATGGTGCTGTTCTTGTGTCTCCATACAATATCAGACAAATGGTAAGTAAACAATGCATGGTGTGACCGGTGCATCTCTCGCTGATCAAATAACACAGAGTCAACGAGATCTTGGCGTGACAGTTCCAATCAATTTTGTCACGGTCCCAGGAGTATCTCTTTCCGCAGCTTGCTTCTCTAAGTTGAGATATGACAATGATGATGCCGCATTATGTCTTTCAAATCTACTTGCCGTTGGGTTCCAGAGATTTGAGGTTGATTTGTATTGGGATGATGGAAGACAAGTTTGGAGCTTTTGTCCGGCAGCTATTCCAGCTGCTTCTTCTGTGAAGAGTAGATCTCCTTCATCGAATCCTATTCTTTCCCCTAGCTCTGATGCATCTGGAAACTCAGAGCCCGATGGACCGGATTCGACATCGATAACTTCTAATATTGTTGCCCGCCAACTTTCATCCACCGCTACCAGCAACTCCAGCTCTACCTCTTCTACTAGTCTACCGCTTGGAGCCTCTTCCCTCGGCCAAGCTCTTCCTAGCTATTCATCTCTTCCGGATAATCCCCATAATTCACTGATCTCCATTGGACCGTAAGTTAAAGTGATGCAATTTGACTACCATAATACTGATACTTTTTGTGGTTTAGGTACAGTTGTTCAGAAACCATGGGCCTCTTCAGTCTTACCAGTCAGCTTTTAAATTATATACAAAACTCCGAGACTACGGTTGCTGCCAATCTTCTCTATTTAACTCTCAACGTCCATGCTGCGGCTTCAAGTTCTTCTCCATTATCATCTGCAATGAAACCAAGTAAACTCCCACAGAATTCCAATCTACTAGGTACTCAATTCAATACGAACTTAACAAGATATCTATATACTCCTACAGCACTTTTGGAAGACAGGGAGGATCTCAACAACTCGTGGTTCCGAGTGAATGAAGCATATCGCCCACTAACGGAATACTATGCAACCAATAAAAATGAGTGTAAGCGCATCTTTTGTCAACAATTTATTAAGTACAACTACTAATTTGACAGATGGTATTATTTCATCTGAAGATGGGTGGCCTTCCGAAGGCTACATTGAATTTTCTCGTAGCAAGAGATTACTAATAGGCTTTGGAAGTTCCGACCCACAGATGGAGGGCTACAACTTCACTGCAGATGGAGGCACTATCTTTCCGAGCGGTTATATTCAGAGCAAAAGATCCAATGTAACTGCAAGTGACACAGGAGAAATAACTAACGGTTGTCTCGTCAACGACACCGATAACTTCTCGCAGGGAGTTGCATCCTGGGCAGAGATTTCGAACCTGCCCAGCTTTCCATATCCCGCAAATCCATCCGCAGATATTTCATCTTTACTCAACCTAACTACAAGTGCTACTCGCTGTGGATATTCATCCTTGCTCAACACCACGTTACTAGATACCTCCGCTGCATCTGATCACGTTCTGTACAGAAGCTATACCAACTCAACAATATGGTCATGGGGTCCAAATGAGCCTCGAAACTTCACTGATGGCGTCATCTCGAACTCTCCCGACCTCTTCCGCTGTGCTATCGTAGATCTGTCTCTAAATGGTGCCTGGAGCGTGAGTGACTGCTCTAACAAGAATTTTGCAGCATGTCGAGCACACTCCCAGCCATACAAATGGACTATCGCCACATACTCAGTATCCTACACATACGCTTCAAGCACATGTCCTGACGGGTATGACTTCGCCGTTCCACGAACTGCTTTAGAGAATAGCTATCTAGTCCGGGCCATGAAGCGCAGCGGTCGTGATTTTGACCTCAGATCCGGTGCTTGGATTGACTTCAACTCGTTGGACGTCGAAGGATGTTGGGTAGCTGGGGGTCCCAATGTCACCTGCCCTTATCGTGTGGGAGACGAGGCTGCGGATGGTATTGAGCGGACAAAAATTCTGGTTCGTGTCTTCCATTTCACCTGGCTTAGTTGGTGTGATATTATATGCTTACTTTTCGATAGGTACCCACAGTTGCTGCTATTATTGTACTAATAATAACGGCTTTGACGGTGTTCGCAAAGGCAGCGGGAACAAGAAGTAGGAGAAAGGTAAAGAAGAAGAGAGCTGAAAATGGGTTTATATATGAAGGGGTTCCATCATAGTTGTGTGATGGTGTATGACTACAAAGGTGTAAGAGACAGTGTGTAAGATATCGTCATGTGACAAGAAATTCTTACTTAGTAATGCTGATAGATTAATGACAATTTAAATGCCTCTAAACCATAAATTAAAAATGAAAGATTTCTTCCAAGCACTCCTGAAACGTTCATAACTTTCCCAACCGAATTCAATATATATACACAACACATAAGGGAGATTCCCCAATTAGTCAAATGCAATCTTGACCAGGAAATAATTAGGCCTAGACGAGAGCCCCGGAGTAAGAGAGGTGAACCATTGCAGGTGGAACTGCATCTACAAAACTATACAGAGGTTGCAGCTGAGGAGAAGGATAGTTGAGAAGTCTGGCATAGGTGTTAAAGGTTGAAATGGAAAGGTTGTGGTGTTCGACAAGGAAATAATATAATCATGAAGCAGAAAAATGAAACAGGTTCTCTGGGTGTCTCAACGATCTTTATGATGGTAGAGTTCCTATTGAAAAAAACAATGAACTGTTTGAGTCGATGTACTGTAGTTGGACAGGCATTTCGGCGAAAATGCCCTTTTCCTACCCCTGAATTAAGCGAGAAAGAAATGGGTTGTGGGAACTACAATACGATTCGCTATTCTCAGACTTCAGTTTTAGATGCCACGCGAGCGTTCTAAGTCAAAAGGTTCATTGGCTATAGTTACTAACGACAGCCTCTTGACGTTTGGAGAAGAATGCTTCACAAGCATAATAAGTACTTACGTTGACTATCACTACTGTCCAACTCTCTGTCAATGACTGGCAAATTGTGACTTGAGAGGAGATGAAATCATAGGCCTCTGTCAGAGCTGTAGGGTGCGATCCACGTAGTACGTATACGTATACACTGTAACTGACACTAGAATCTCCTCTTTAGGACGCGGAACATTTGTTTCCGTGACACCGAGTCTCCTATACAGATGGGCATCATGTTTCAAGCATACGAAATATGGGTCTTTTCGAATAATAGTGGGAATTGGGATTAATCCACCTGTAGGTGCTGTGGCAAGTCTTGATATTGCATATTGCTATAAGGCTACCAAGGTGGGGGTGCAGAGATACACTCAGACCTAATCATCACAAAAAAGTTAGCTGTCATTCTCCTGATAATTCTACCAGATTGCCATTAATATAAAATGCGAAGATGTATCTGTAGTTGCGAAGTTGATTGAAGGACTATTTCTCTTTACTATGGTCTATGCAGGCAATATGAGGTCAACCCCATTTTTGGGATCTGACCTCGTACAAGTACAACCTAATTTTTGATGCCGAATACGGGACCAACAGCGGTCAACAACATTCCGCAGCTAGATACACTTTATACAGATCGCAAATCTCTTGTTTAGTAACTCATTGCATGTAGCTCCATTCTATTCTGCAGCATCAACTATAAGCAACTCTCGTTTCCCTGTCACAGGTTATCTGATACTTTAAGTGCCACCACCTCCCTCCTTTGCGTTCAGCTCCATCCGATCTCGTTGTCCAAACTCGCAAATATCTTCGCCCAGCTGGTTCATATAGAACAATGAGGACTGATTACGCCTTTTCTACATCTCAGCCCCAGTCAAAATCTCAGGCCTCTACAAACATGTCAAGACACATCGTCATTCCGATAGACAAGGACTGGACTTTTAAACAGGTAGACAACAAAGATTCAAAATTTCTCCCTGTAGCTCAATTTCCCACGAATGTGCACTTAGACCTCATCGCTCATGGTATTATTTCCGATCCGTTTATTGGCAAGAATGAGAATGATGTTCAATGGGTTGGAGAAGTTCCCTGGATTTATAGGACAACTTTCTCTTCTCCGGATTACTCAGGGAAAGCGAATGGTACAATAAAGGCGATGTTGGCGTTCGATGGTCTTGATACCTTTGCGACGGTCGTACTTAACGGCAAGGAGATCTTGAAAACCGAGAACATGTTCATTCCGGAAAGAGTGGACGTCACAGCACTTCTAAAGAATACAGGAGACAATGAACTTGAGATCACCTTCGAGAGTGCGTATCTGAAGGGATGTGCCTTGGTTGAGAAGTACCCCGACCACCATTGGGGTTGCTGGAATGGTGATACCTCTAGACTAGCGGTCCGCAAGGCACAATATCACTGGGTATGTAGTAGTTTACAGCACATAGTCAAATCCTTGAATCAAGCTGACTATTCAATACCAGGGTTGGGACTGGGGACCAACTCTCATGACGTGTGGACCGTGGCGACCAATAAATCTTGAAATCTATTCATCAAGAATATCGGATTTGCACTTTACTAGTAGCGTGGACAAGTCTCTCAAATCTGCAGAACTCATTGCTAAAGCAGAAGTGGAAGGAGATGCAGGTGACGTCAAGTTTGAGATCCTTCTTGATGGAAAGCATGTGACGGACAAAATTGTGAAAGCCTCTAAAGGTCAAGCATCACACAAGTTTGAAATAGCGGATCCTAAACTATGGTATCCAAAGCCATATGGAAAACAGCCATTGTATACTCTCACAGCTACGTTGCTCAGTGGCGACAATACTATTCATGCCCAAAGCAAGAAATTTGGATTACGAAGAGGGGAGCTTATTCAGAGGACAATGACTGATCAACCCGGAACGACATTCTTCTTCGAAGTAAACAATATACCCATTTTCTGCGGCGGAAGTGACTGGATCCCAGCCGACAATTTCATTCCTCGTATTAGTAAAGAAAAGTACTATGATTGGATAAAGTTGCTAGCTGATGGAAACCAGTTCATGATTCGAGTCTGGGGCGGCGGCATTTACGAAGAACAAGCTTTTTATGATGCTTGTGATGAGTTGGGCGTTTTAGTATGGCAAGACTTCATGTTTGGTTGCGGAAATTACCCGGCATTCCCAGAAATACTAAAGTCTATCAAGAAGGAAGCTGAAGAGAATGTAAAGCTTCTTAGGCACCATCCTTCGATTATCATATGGGCCGGGAACAATGAAGACTATCAGTATCAAGAGTCAAATAACCTTACTTATGATTTCGAAAACAAACATGCCGAAAGCTGGCTCAAGACCGACTTTCCAGCACGATACATCTACGAGAAGATTCTTGCTGATGCTTGCAAGGAGCTAATTCCAGATACCTATTACCATTTCGGTAGTCCATGGGGCGGGAAGAACACTACCGACCCAACCATTGGTGATTTGCATCAGTGGAACGTCTGGCACGGTTCACAAGAAAAGTATCAGGACTTTGATAAGTTAGTTGGAAGGTTTGTGTCAGAGTTTGGAATGGAGGCATTCCCCAACATAAAAACCATTGACTATTTTCTTCCATTGGGCAAAGATGATCCCGATCGCTTTCCACAGTCGTCCACAATCGACTTCCACAATAAAGCTGATGGTCACGAACGACGTATCGCTCTATATCTCGTCGAGAACTTCCGCTATGCACCCGATCCTATCGAGCAATTCATCTACGCCACCCAATTGATGCAAGCCGAATGTCTTGCCAGCGCTTACCGATTATGGAAACGCCAATGGAAAGGTCCCGGAAAAGAATACTGCGGTGGTGCTCTCGTCTGGCAGATCAATGATTGTTGGCCAGTGACTTCTTGGGCGATTGTAGATTACTTTTTGCGTCCTAAACATGCCTATTTTACCGTCAAACGTGAAATGGCTCCTGTTTCCCTGGGTGTGACGAGGAAAGAGCATTTGGTCCCGAAGGATAGGCATACCCGAGCTTACATCAAAAAGACCACCCAGATTGAGATTTGGGGTAGTAATCTTACGCTGAAAGATATCACAGGTGATATCGTTGTGAAGGCTTTCGATGTCACCACGGGAAAAGAAACCTTTTCAAAGACCGTGAAGTCAGAATTCCTCCTTCCTGAGAACCGCAGCACAGAAATCATCGCTATGGATGTCCCAGTAACAGAAAAAGATGTCGGGGAAGAATTTCGTATTGTTGTCGCGGCGTATCTCATTGAAGACGGAACACAGATTGCACGATATGTCAACTGGCCTGAACCGCTGAAATATGTGCATTTACAGAAACCGAAGCAGTTGAGAGCTGAAATTGCTGAAGACGGGAGGTTCGTCGAGATTAGCAGTGAAGTGCCGGTGAAAGGTGTTGCACTTGAGTGTGAGGACGAGGATGTGAAATTCGGAGACAACTTAGTAGACATAGTGCCTGGAGAAGTGGTATATGTCGCGGTCACCGGTGCTAAGAAGGACACGAAAATTATGGTTAGGTATTTGGGGATGATTTAGGCAATTCTCAATATTCAACACCTAGCAGGAGCTGCGGGGGAAACCGAATGTCTGTCAGCAAGCACTATCGATTGAATGGAACTGGTATATGAATTGAGATTACTTAGAGAAACGAAAGTCACTCAGCAGCAAGCAGATACGTGACCAACTTCATTGAAGACAGTCGTGATTATAAGTACGGTATACAGCGAACAATTTCTTACTTTTTTTGATAGTACAGTCAAATTTTATCAAATACATAAGCTTTAGATCAGACACCTGATGAATTACATCTTACTTGGCATTCTAGTACCACCATCAAGTCGCAATACAACTCCATTTAGCATGACATTCTCAATGCTTTGTCTCACCAGTGATGCAAATTCTTGCGGTTTACCGGGCCGTACTATTGACTGATTAGTATCACATTCAAAATCTTACAAAGTCGTCATTAACATACCTGGAAACTCCATCACCCTCAACAAACTCGCTTTTGCCTTCTCACTCAATCCCTCTGTCATTCGCGTCTCAAACATGCTCGGTGCCAGCGTTACTACCCTAATTCCATGCGGTGCTAAGTCTCTCGTCATTGGCAAAGTCAACGAAGCAATAGCACCTTTGGACGCGCTGTAAGCTACTTGACCTGGTTGGCCGTCAAACGCGGCCGAGGAAGCAACCATTATCACGATGCCGCGCTCGTTATCGGGGCCGGTAGGAGTACTTTTGGCCATATGGGGGAGGACTTGACGAATCAGGTCGATAGTTCCACGGACATTAATGCTCATGACGAAATCGAATTGATCAATCGAGAAGGGGTTGCCTTTACGGTCGAGGATCTTAGATTCGATGTTAGCCATAATTACCAAATGTGCCATCACAAAAGAGAACACGCTACATGCATGTAGCGACGATGCCTAATAGCCGAGAATGTACAAGAAAATCAACAATCTTAAGTCGTACTATGTACATTTTGACGTAATTTAAGCTGGCCAACCTTAATGTTTCCATTTCCGAGAATGTCACATCTTCTGACAGGTTTTGAAGTTAGGTGTTTTGAGAAAATCAAGACTAACCTTTGCAGGATTGCCTACTCCAGCAGCAGCAACTACACCACCTATCTCTGCTCCAGTCTCTTTCACCCACGCTACAGTTCCTTTGATAGCGGTGGCAATGCTTTCCGTCTCGGTAACATCAGTCTCAAAGAACTTGGTCTTTCCACCTCCTACGATCTTGACAAGTTCTTGAGCAAGTTCTTCATTCACTACGTAGAATTGCGAGTCAGTTTGAATATATCCAATGGCAAGACATATAGTAAAAAATTGTAATATGCTTGCATTGCATTTATTAGCACGTGAATCACAGAAGCATCTTAGCCATATGTCACCAAATGAGCTGCCGACGTATATTCTTTTGTGGCTCTGCATTTGTAGATTTCAGAAATACTTACTATCAAGAATAGCAACATAGCCTCCAGCTTTACATAGGTCCTCGACAACTGCTCTTCCGAGACCTGATGCTCTGTATGATCGAGTTAATACATTCCATCCTAGTTTTTAGCTTTACTTACCCTCCAGAGATCACAAAAGTCCTGCCTTCGATCTTCATTTTGCGGCTGACTATTATATTTGCTGCCGGAATAGAATAATAGGTCTTCCTAGATTTCTTCTGAGTAGTTATAGGTCTTGAAATCGTGAATGTGAAGTTGATATTCAAGCTTCGTATACAAGCCGAGGCAGAGGCGAGGGCTCCAGACCCTTGATAGATACGGGGTTTCTTGGCATCGATAAGACATCACTCCTGACGTGACGAGGGCGGTGCATCACTAAGCTAGGGAAACTTGAACACAACAACGACTCAATTTGTAACGACAGAAAAACTGTACACCCATCAACAGCGACATCCGCTAAGATGGTGCGACCACGCAGATCTTCCGCTGCCAGCGAAGATTCGCAGATTGGTGGTGGGAGAGAACAAGTGAGTTCTGTGATGCGCTGGGATAAGCTTCATGGCTTATGAGACACAGGAACTGGGAAGCATGTACGACTACCTTGCGAAAATAATATTGCTGGGTCCAAGTGGGAGTGGGAAGTGAGTCTGATAGATATTTTGTGCCACAACACCGCTAAATTTTGTTAGGTCATGTTTACTGCATCGTTTTGTCAAGAATGAATGGCGAGTACTCACATCACAAACAATCGGGGTGGAATTCGCAAGCAAAATCATAAGAGTAGGGACTGGTGCCCGGCGGAAGAGGATAAAATTGCAGGTACGTTCTTGACAATTCAATCGCCGACATAATGCTAAGATATACAGTTATGGGATACAGCGGGAACAGAACGATTCCGCTCTGTCTCTCGTTCCTACTATCGCGGCGCAGCTGGCGCAGTACTGGTCTACGACATCACATCACATAACACCTTCACTGGTCTTCCCACCTTTATGAACGATGCGCGCGCTCTTGCTTCTCCCAATCTCACCGTTCTGCTAGTAGGAAATAAGGCGGATCTCGCGAATAGCTCAGGATCTTTAATAGATCATCCTCTACCGGCCGGCACGCCCTCTAGCTTAGGCAGCTCCATACCATCTTCTAGCAATATGGGTCTTGGTTCCCAGCTCAAAGCCACAGTTGCACCAGATGGGCGGGAGGTTTCTAGTGAAGAAGCCTCGAAATGGGCGTCTTCAGCTAACATCCCAGTCTCGGTAGAAGTATCAGCCTTGTCAGGCGAAAATGTCGATGAAGTATTCAACCGACTGGCGCGGATGATATTAACGAAAATTGAACTGGGGGAAATTGATCCAGATGATCCGATGAGTGGGATTCAATATGGTGATAGTGGGAATTGGGGAAGTGCCGAAGATGGGTCAAGTATGAAGAGTGGTATGACTGGGGAGGAAGGTGCAAGGAGGAGGAGACGGCCAAAGAGCAGGCAGAATTGGGGATTAGGAGGTATGAGGGAGTGGGAAGAAGTATTCACGCTAAATGGGAATAGAAGGAGAAGGGGTGGCTGTTGTTGAATGTTATTTGTGAAATAGACAAGCATTTTGTTGATATGGGATTGATCTTTTACAGCGACATCTTAAGTTAGCGGGTTCAGGGCGCGATGATGATAGGGATAAATAGCATTTTAATACGTCGACAAGAAAATATATTCTTTTCTTGCTGCCTCAGCCCAGATGAGTGAATGATTATTTCTACTTCTAGCTGAACAGACCGACCTTATCGTGCCAACATTGATTACTTCCAGGTACTCTGATCCATACTTGCCTGTCATAATCAAAATTTCCGATATCAGCATTATTATTTTCTATACCAATTTTCATCGCAGTTGTCAAGCCTGGAAATCTAGTTTATCCGTACTCAACAACTTGGATTATTATTTAGAGTTCTTTCCAATATATTAATTCAACATGATGGTAAACTGTATTCTCTAAAATCAAACCGTTTCTGAATCATTCACCTGTCATACACTGCTTGCTAATTGAAAGAAGTTGTAACCCCAATTCATATCTTTCAACCCATCCTAAAATACTGATATTGAGAACTGAAGGTTCCCCTTATTCAGCTTTAGCGAACAGGAAGATCTTGCACACACCCAGCATTCCATCACCTGGTAGTCTTTTCAGGATAGCTGATTGTACCGATAGAGTGAAATAGGTCAAATATTGACTCACTCTTGAGCTAAAAGTTTGACTATATATGATTCACACTACTGCTTAACTTGAAAGTGATTCAAGTACAACAGCAAGCATGAGTTATAAAATCCTGGAGAGTCCACCTTATTAGATTGACCTTTCCTCCAAAAGTTGGCCTGACATAGGTGAGTAAAGAATGCCCAGAATATCAGCTCGTCGCTAGATAACATCTCAAAATAGTTTCAGGCTCTATGTGGGAGAAAATAAAAACAAAAGTGTAATGGTGAATTCATACAATAAGCACAGGCAGTCACTTCTATCATCTAAAGGTTCCCTAATATAGTAAAACTTTTAAATCTGAACAAGGCGAACAACATCACAAGACTAAAGGAGGACAATTATATTCAGACCTACAGATCGGATTGATAAGAAGTAGCCGGTTTTTTTTATTCAAGGCAGCCTTTTACTCTTACCTTATCTCAAGTTAACTCTTGGGCTCAGCTAGTTCATTTACAAATTGACCTAACAATTAATACTAGCAATTCCATTACACGAACCTTGGCTCTCTTTCCCTTATAACCAGCAATATGGAATATCTACGAGCCACAGCTCAAGAAGCAGCGCAAAAGGTTACGCAGAAAGTCATACAAAAGCTTACGATGGAGGCTCAAAATCTAGAGGAAAGAATTGAGAGAGTGGGTATTTCAACTAGCGACACCGTAGTCCAAGACCCTAACATGCCTCAGATCCAGCTGAATTTGCCAATAACTCTGACCAAGGACCAAGAGGAGAAGCTTCAGGGAATGGTATCAGCTATCAAGAACGCTATTTATGGACTGAAAGAGGTTTGTATCTTCTCTACCTATGTATGGATCAAAAGCTCATCTACTACAGCTACATGAGCAGCAGCACATTCTCTTTATCTTGAAGAACAAGATACCCGTCAACCAAGGCGTTGCAGTTCTAACATCCTCCCTCTTAACGCTACAAACTTACATTGCTGATAGCCTCGCCACTTCCAACGAACCCATCGATGAATGGGTGGAAGTAGAAGATATGGATGGAGATTGGGACGTGGTACCCGAAACTGAGCGCATACTAGCCAAGCAGAAGCATTTAGAATCGCTGAAGACGAAAAATCAATTTATGAGAGAACTTCTGGAGAACGAGCGGAAGCGACAATTGGAAGGCCAATTCGACAGTTACTCCGATGCTGATAGATCTGCTTTTATTGGACAAACTAAGGCGATTGATGACCTGCGGCCTCTTTTCAATAATGCTACTGAGCCAGAAGTTGACTACCGTGATTCTTTCTTAGGATGAGCATTTTCGATTAGGGGATCGTCTGTAGTGCAATAACCATATCCTGCACGAGTACAGGTCAGCCACGGCACTGTAACACAAACCTCTTCAGTTGCAGCATCTACTTCTCAATCTTTAGCGCTGTGGTTTGGGAATTCGTGGTAGATAATATAAAGAATATAGCGCTTTACGTTGGAGCTGGTGGGTGATTAGATAATTCATCATCAAAGTGAATTAGTATGGCAAACACTCACACATTGATGGTTTCGTTTTCTAAACCGGGATTTCTTTCATTCGCTATTAACATTTGGTTCACTTCATGAGGACATTTTGAAGAATTGTATAATACTGGAATTTATAGTAGTTGATCTAAGTTATGCAGCCTTGCAGGACTGGGGCCGTTTGTGACGTCGTCATTCAATTGGTTGTCAGCCTTGTCGGTTTGGAGTGCACAGCCACCACTCTTCTTCCACGATCGTTACCTCTTTGGTCACACGTAAACGTTCTCATCATTTTAGACACTTAACTGTTTCAAATTTGGAAAAGTTGGCAATTCAAAAACTAAACAACGTAATCAAACAATATGGTAGTTGAGGAAATCCCTCCAACGGCGGAAGAGAGAGTCACATACACTACTGGTGATACCTCCTCACCGCCTGATGTTAGACTTCTTCACTTCAATGATGGCAAGTACCTTTAGAATATTGAAAATGAAAGAAGCATGACTGACTTGTTTGATTAGTTTACCATATTGATGCATCATCAGCAGAGCCAGTAGGCGGTATTGCTCGTTTTAAAACCGTAGTCAATGAGTACCGAGACGATGCTCGTTTCACGGGACAACCTGAAATGCTTACATTTTTCTCTGGAGATGCGTTCAATCCAAGTTTGGAAAGTAGTGTCACAAAAGGTATATTGTGTTTCATATGCCCAGAGCCCTATGTATATGCTTGTCTAGACAGTCTTCTGATATGTTCTAGGTAGCCACATGGTCCCGGTATTGAACAATATCGGAACAGATGTAGCTTGTGTTGGAGTGGGTTTTGTCTTATCGTGGTATTAATTGGAAATTATTGACTGAGTGGACGCGTAGAACCACGATCTAGATTTTGGCGTCAAGCAGTTCAGACATCTTACCGGCCAGTGTTCATTTCCATGGCTCCTTGCCAACGTCCTAGGTAATGACCTTCTCTTTGAATCGTGTATGTTGTCTGCTAATAGCTATCAGATCCTGCTCTTGGTGAAGACGTGCCTTTGGGAAACGCCACGAAGACCATCATGTTGACATCCTCTAATGGTATCAAAATTGGCGTTATTGGTCTTGTAGAACGGGAATGGCTGGACACTATAAACTCTCTACCACCCGATTTAATTTAGTATGTCACACCTTCCAGGATTGACTCTTTGCAGAGGAATATATGAGCAGTACTAAGTCATGCACAGCAAGTCAGCTTCAGCTACGGCAAAAGAGCTTGTACCAGGCCTGAAAGCACGAGGAGCTGAGCTCATAGTTGCTGTCACTCACCAGAGAGAGCCGAATGATAACAAGCTTGCCGAGAAAACACCAGATGGACTTATTGACATAATTTTAGGTGGCCACGACCACTTTTACCAACATAGTTATATCAATGGAACACACGTACTGCGATCAGGAAGCGACTTCAAGCAATTAAGTTATTTAGAAGCCAGACGCCAAGCTGGGAACAGTAAAAAATGGGACTTTCACATTCTGAGACGGGATATCGTTTCCAGCATCACACAAGATCAGGAGACAATCAAGCTTACCGAGAAGCTTACAACATCATTGAAGGCCAAATTAGGGAAACCACTTGGGTATACAGCGGCTCCTCTCGATGCGCGGTTTACAACTGTAAGACTAAAGGAGTCAAACATGGGTAACTTCATTTGCGATCTCATGAGAAGTCATTATGGAGGTGATTGCTGTATCATGGCTGCAGGTACTATTCGCGGTGATCAGATCTATCCTCCTGGGCTACTCAAGGTTCGGGACATTATGAATTGTTTTCCGTTTGAAGACCCTTGCGTTGTGATTAAAGTCAAGGGTAAAGCTATTCTAGAAGCTTTGGAAAACTCCGTCTCTTTGTATCCCGCGCTGGAGGGTCGCTTCCCACAGGTCTCAAATATTGAGTTTGAATTCGATCCAGCTAAACCGCCCGAGTCTCGTATTAAATATGTCAAAATTGGCAATGCACCGCTAGATCTTGGGAAGATATATGTATTAGTGACGAGGGGATACATGGCCCGGGGCAAGGATGGGTTTGACTCTTTGCTGGTAAAATCTGAAGGTGGCGAAGCCGAAGAGGTGGTCTCGGAAGAAAATGGAATACTCATTAGCATGATGCTGAGACAATATTTCATGAGTCTGAAAATTGTGGGCCAATGGAAGCAATGGGGGAAGAGTATGGATAGACATTGGAAAGGCGTTCAGAACTCTATGAAACCAACTAGTCCAGTTGTTGAGCCCAGGACCCCCATCAAGTCACCAACCGAAAATCCAGGTAACCCATTTTCATCTAAACAAGATACAACATTCCAAAATGATCCGACGACCGACAGAAATACTGGTGCAGACACGGATGATCCGCTTGACGAATCAGATGAGGATGTCAGCGCAGACGAATCGGAAGATAGGAAGGCGACATCTGCAAAGCGAGAGCGCGAGATAAAACTGATACAAAAGGTTACTAGAAAGTGGTGGAGACTAGCAGGTTTATCTGGTCAGCCCAAGTGTTGCGATGGAATGGGGGAAGGAGAGTTTACAGCAGACTGGACCAGAGTGAGTAATATACTGGTAGCGAAAAAACCCCTAATCTTTACTAATTCCCATAGGCAATTGCACCAAGAGTAGAAGGACGTATAGTAATTACAGAAAAAGTTTTGGGTTAGCATCAAATAAAGATCTATCTCTCTTGATGCCCTGCTTCCCATCTTATTATTCCTGGCCACGATTGTTCTATTAGTGTGCCCCTCCCTTATCATGATTGAACGGGGTTTTGTCAGCATCACCAAGCGTTCCCTTCCGATTGAAGTTAAGTTTACCGTGTGTAGGATGCGGAAGACAAAACATACTGAAACCGAACCCTCACCGAAACTTTTACCTTTCTCCATACTACTGTTGCTTAGGAAGAAAACGTTGTACCTTCCTGAGCCGTGTATTGGCGACGATTGGAAGGTCAGCACTATGGTGCAATGACGTGATTGGAAAGCCGAGCCTGAGATAGTTGAAATCACTGTGAACCTCGGCGGCGTTTGTGATCTGTTTTGAACAGCAAATACTGGCCTTAAAAGTGGCACCTAGGTTGTACTTTGGTACCTAGGACAGATTCTTTTGTAATGGCAGGAATTATGAAAGTAAAAGAGGCCTAAGGAATGCGAGGTAAATTGTATATTGGATACTCATGCAAATATCGTCAAACAGGTATAAGAAAGCAGATGGTTTTATCTTGTCCTGAACCATTCGATTAAGATATAGAACTATTGTACAAGAAAAATACAAAAAGTCTTAAGAACCCAATCCGTAACTCCAGCAGTCCACTCAACTCCGGAGCCATGTCCAAGAAAGTACTCCTTTGTATTCATACATCATTGAGCTCATGACCCTGAACTCCCTTAGACAATTACTCTCAAAATAGTCATCTGCAATTCAAATTTGTACTATGCCGCAGCAGCCTGCTTTGCCTCGTTCTGATACTTGGCGATGTAATAAGTAATCAGGTTTCTTGGTGTATCCTTTAGTCCATCTAGTGCTCCCCAAAACTTCGTGTCTCCTATCCGTGCGTGTAAACTAACACACAGCTGTACGGCATCCATGCGAACACCAGAATCTGAGCTGTCTAAGCATCTAGCAGCCAGGTTTCCCATACCGCCTGCTTCCACTTCCAATGGTTCAAATTCTTTCTTCGCCTCAATTAATTCTTTCAAAACATGCAAACCCATGCTTAGGGTTCTGCATCCCTCAATTGTGAACTTCGTGCTTTGTAGAATTTTAATTATGTTTTCGGAGGTTTCTTTCGGGTCTGCAAGTGTAACAAGTTGATCAGCAAGCAGCTCCATTCCACTGACGATGTGAGTGCGTGAGTCGTAAGAGCTGCGAGCCGCAATAAGAGATTCCAAACCACTTGGCGCATACTCCCGGAAAGCTTCTCTGTCTTTTTTATACATTAGGTTTATAGTGGCAAGAACTTGTGCCTTTACATCTTTTGCTTTCTCCGGAGAAAGCGATGAAAGTGGAGCTTCAAGGTAGGCGAAGAGGCCCGACAAGAGCATATCGAATTTCTCGTCATTCCACGCAGCTTTGTTTTCTTTTATCATTCCTTGAAGCTTGCGGAAACCGTGGACATCAAGTGACTTGGCCTTGATCTTATTAATACCGCTATCCAGTAATCGAGAGTTCTGCTTGAATTGTTCAGGTGTCATTGCCGGTGCCTTATCAGACATTGTTGTACCTACGCCGTTTTGCCCTAATTTCGCCGCGTCCTCATTCACAGGAACTTCTTCGAGGACTGGAACAGTGAACATGGGTCGCGGAGTTGTTTGATCACCTGAACTTGAGAAGGGATCCTCGTAAACTTTCAATGCCTTCGCAGGAGTCACAATTTCGTCATCCGAAGAGCTTACTGATGGCGAGACACTGGGCGCAGATGATTCTTTTAGTTTGGAGATCGTTGGGACGACCATAGTAAAGTCTTCATCAGCCTTGGATGGGCTGGGTAAACTATTAAGATTCGCCATAGACTTGGATTTTGCAGGGCTCGATCGTGGCGATGCCCGTGGTGATGCTGCAACTCTGTTGATAGTACTTTTTGCTGGACTATTATGGCTAGATTGGCTAGCATGACTAGAGTGACTAGTATTTGGTCTCGCTGGTATATTTCTCTTAGGGCTCGTATTACTAGCACTGGGAGTTCTCGCTTTTGCATTTCGAGTGGCAGATGGACTAGTGGTATCGCTGTTGCTTGGTGTATGGCCAGGTCTTCTTACTGAGTATGGGCCTGCTGTAGCAGGTCGTGGTGCCATCTCCGGTCGAGGTCGGAACTTGGTAGGCCTCATAGGGGCGACTGAAAGCCCTTTGTGCGAGACTGTGGTTGATTCAGGACGCGATCTGACTGGAGCATCAGAAGCTGTGGAACTTGTTGAGGCTGTTGAGGATGTCGAGACAGTCCGCATCGGCGAAAAGCTTGACATGGCTGAACCGGGACGTGCAGGCTGATTCTTTGATGCCATTGCTGCCTTCTTCTGGGCCAACATGGTCTCTCTTAGGGAAGGCTTTGGAGGGCCAGTTGTGCTTTTAGAAAAGCCCATTCCCGGCCTAGCAGCGACGACAGTGTCGGGCTTTTTGGGTGAATTTGGGTTATCTGGAGCATTCTCAAGTAACCTTTGCTGCGTTGCATCGAGACCTGTTGATATTCTATTTTGGTTAGCACACTATTTACAACCGGAGCCAATGGGCAAACTCACGCCTCGGCTCTTGCCGGCCAAATTCGAGCAAAGGCCCAGTATGTTGATCTCATGTTCTCCCTCACTGCGGGATTAGCGTCAGCCAGCCCCTTCTTCAAGCACTTCTCGATAAGGTCGAGTCCACCGGTATGTTCAAGGTGATTCTTATGATGCGCTTCTTTCTTCAATAGAGTTTTGAGCCATGTAGTTGCATATGTCCTTGGCTGAACGTTCTTATCTTGACATGCAGACCAAATGTGTTGCATAATTCGAACGTTGTACGAGACTCTACTAATAATTATGTCCACAGTAAGATTACCGTTTTGCGAGCTGATCTTCTTTGTTCCTCCGCAGAGCTTAATCAAGTTTTGTAGCAAAATCTCGACCATGTTATCAATACCTGGGCCAGCACTTCTTGCGATTTCTTGAATGACACTGCATCCTTCTTTGGAGAGACTCGTTCTCAACGAGTTTACTGCTTTCAATATCCCATCCAGCATACCTTTGATCCCAACAAGGAAGGCATCATGAAAATCACTTGGTGCATTGCCAGCATTTAATCTCCGCAATTTGGTGCAGCTTTGTTCTCGTTTCAGCCAGTTGCCTTCGGATTCCTTGCCCTCGAAGAATGGATGCATGTCTCTGAAAGTGTCCTCCAGCTCTCTTTGCGTATTGACATACGATGGCTCCACGTGCTCAATCTTTGCCTCCACAACAGGCGTTGATGGCCTTACACTACTTATAGCAGTCATACTCTTTCCGAGAATCGGCCGCCCTGGGGCCTCGTCCATTTCTAGCTCTGGCTCTGGCTCATGTGTACTTCCAGGCCCTAGATGAGCCGTAATCGCGGAAACAATAGTTGGACGAACGTTAAAAATCTTGAGCTGCTTTTTCAAATCTGATTTTGCGGCGTTTGGCGCGTTTCTAGATGCAATTAATAACGGAGGTGCAAAGGTACGATATAAACATACTGAAAGAGCTCGATTACTGAGTTCCGAGCAACGTCCCGCACCATGCCATCCGCATCTTCAAGTAATTCCATTAATGTCGTCACATAGCTTTTGAAAGGCATTGCATTCTCTTGGTGCATCTACAACATCTGTTAACAAAATTCAAACTTCCAAAGCTTGTAATATCACATACCTGAACTATCCAGTGCATTGAAGCCTCCTTCATCCTTGAATTCTTTCCTACAAGGCCAGCGTTCTTTACAATCCTCTCCACGTCTATCGGCGCATTCTTCCAGAAAGTCGTCAAGCATTGCGCAGCAAGTTGTCTATATTTCTCCTTCTGATCACCCATTTTCTCAATCACCAAGGGCAGTGTTCTTGACGCCTCTTTCGTGATATATTTTGGTTCCTGCCTGGTTAAGCGTGTGAGAAGGTGATTGAGGGTAGAAAAGCCGGCATTAGTTAATGCAGCATGCGGTGTTGACATCGCAATGCGCGTGGCCTCGAAGAGGAGGGGCACAGCGACATCAGGGACATTGTTTTGTTTGATGCCGGATTTTATATTGTTGATTTGATGAACTTTCGCATCAACTGAAGCATCGGTTCGGAGTATCGCAGATAAGTTTGCGACCTGCTCCTCTGTGATTTTCTCGCCCATCTTCGGGAGGGGGTGGGAGCTGTTGAGCACGGCTCTGTTGATATAGTTTAGTAAGAGATTGAACAGGGGAATCAGAGATTCTTTCTACTACGGCACGCAAAGCGTGAAGCTGTGGAGAGCAATTCGGATTTCTACTTACAGCAATGGGATTTGTCTGCCTAAAAAGCCGGTTATAGTTTATGTAGTTGTAACCAAATGTCATACCGCGTTGCGATTGTTTATGGTACTCCGATAATTCTGCGCTAGACAGCAACCGTGCAACCAGATGCTTGGCGGAACTCTACCACGACAACGACTACCCGATGAGTTCTACATCTTTAATTGAATATCATCACACCAGAATTTTTAGGTAGATATTTTTTTTTTGGATAATATTGGTACTGAGTACTTAAGGGATTTTTAGTCATCAAGCTATCTGCTTCATTAAGTCTGCTCAGATTCATAGATAGTGTCACCTTACGCGCCAGACATTCTACCATTATATAGTCATAGCACAAAAGCCTCACTGCTAATATGAGGATGACTGAAGCACCTTCTACTCCGAGGCCTTCAGTGTTTGCTTTGCCGACCTCTACTCGAGATTCTGCCCCAACTCCCACTCCACTGCCTTCTAGGTCCAAGGATTGCACTATTCAGGCGGCAGATACACAGACTGGAAAGCCCTCTGCTCCTTTATTTCCACTACCTAAATTGCGATTAGAAATACGCGATCTTAACCATGATGGCACAGAGACTTTTCTCACCTCGGTGATTGCCTCTAAAGCACTATCAACGTCTGTACAGAGTGTATTATCACTCCTTTATAAGTCGCCCCAGGAAAAGACCACAAGAATTCCATCGACTCGCTCCGTCACCCTAATCCTTCGATCAATGGAAGGCGTAGCATACACCTCAGGCAGTGAGCTTGACTCTGACCACAAGGAAATACATTTCTCTCTAGACTATATACAAAAGTCGATCCCAGCAGTACGTACAGCCCATGAAATAATGGGTGTACTAACACATGAAATGGTACATTGTTATCAGCACAATGCACAGGGAACCTGTCCGGGGGGTCTGATTGAAGGTATAGCGGATTGGGTACGCTTAAACTCTGATCTCAGTCCTCCCCACTGGAAAAAAGAGGCCAAGGGGAAGTGGGATGCTGGCTATCAGCATACAGGGTATTTCTTGGAATACCTAGACAAACGTTACGGCGAAGGGTTTGTCAGGAGGTTGAACGAGAAACTAAGAATTGAAAAATACGAAGAAAAAGCGTTCTGGACAGAACTTTGTGGAAGACCTGTAGAGCAGCTTTGGAAGGATTATCAACAGAAACTTGAGGAGGACTTGAAAGCAGCCAACGAGGAAGAATGTATTCTTGTTGAGAAAGAGGATGCCGTCGTTGCAAAGCCAACACCTACAAAACAAATCGATGACTCTGCAGAACCTCCTGCAGGTGTTGTATGAGCGACAGCTAGGATCAAATCAGTTGTCAAATTTGCTAGGCGTGTTATCAAAATAAACAGGTATATCAACGAGTTCATAGTACTCTCCAGCCTCAATGGCATCAACCTAAGGATAGTAAATCTAGAAAACCGTCCTTTAAAGCAAAGTTTGAGATCGGCACAGTCACGTCCATAAGAAATCGCTTACAATGTGACTGCAAACTAAGAACTACGTAGTCTACGATTATTCTAGAAATTCTCTATGGCAAACTCTATCTTGAATTCTGGTACATGTGCTCTTGACATTCGGTTCTAAGACTGTCTTCATTTCTGCATCACTTGACGATATCGAATGATTGCATTCGAATAGTACAGAACTGCATAAAACATTCACCACAAATGTACCTCTAGTTCCCCTGGTTTAATACGATTCACAGTCACGAACAAAAACCAACACCAAGACTTAAATTTTGCCATAGCCTGGCCAAATTGAATAAGTAAGTCCCTTCTGTCTCAATTTCCTCATCCACTTTATCGCGCACATCTCACATTTCTTGCCTTTGTTAGACAATCCAACCTGCATCCCAATACTTTGCCAATCATTGCCCCAGCTCTAGCACAAATGGCTACGACAAACCCAGCAAAGAAAGTACCGACACCGTCCAAAGCCATCAGCATGTCCAATATCCGCGGTATCCTAAAGAAGCCAAGTATATCAGGTCTCTTCCAGGCTTCAAGCGTTCCAGATGTTCGCCGGACGCCCACATATTCTGAGCACAGCATCCAGAATGAGCGTTTGCGAAACACTTCTGCTCGTCTCTCTGAAGAACCAGTGCGTTTTTCAAAAGCTATTCTAATATTCAATGACTTACGCTAACGAGAATCAGACTGAAGAAACATCAGTGCGACGAGGACCTAGAGGTGCTGTAGAGTCGCTGATCGGTGTCATGAACAAATCCTGCGCTGGTGAACTCGACATTGATGATTTTCGCATCCGTTCCAACCTCCTAGCAAAGCTTCTCATTGATGAATGCGATGCCACCGGTGTATCGTACGAAACAATGAGACTGGCTTATACCTGTGCTGTCAAGCGACTAACTCAGGACATGGAGTTGGAAATTGTGAACTGGGAGAAGAGCTTAGGAGGAATTGAGTTGAAGGAGAAGTGGGAAAATGCAAAGGTGTTGTTTGCTAAGACAGAGAGGGCATTTCATCGAATTGTTAGACGCAAGGTAGATGGGGATGAGACATTATCTTAGGGAGATATGTCATGATTCTATAAGACTGAATGCAATAACGAAACGATACAGACCTATATTATCTCCATCATAAGAGGAAGGTTTTTTAAAAGTTGCTTGCTCACTTGAATAAGTGAGCTGGTTAGAGCTAATGAGAAATTAAGTCGTGAGAAACTCAGAAGTCCTGGAGTTGTACCCAAGAAATCAATATTGTTCACCTTTGAGACTAGATCCAAATGATATTATTTTAGAATTCGGCACACCACATAGCTTTGTTCTTCAGAAAATGGCAAATATGTCCATTGCAAACTTTTGAGAACTATCTTTAGTGCTTCTGGATTGACGTTGAATTATGTTTACTCATTCATTATGGGATAAGGGGGCTCGCCTATTTAGCCGAGGCCTCCTGAATATTGTTCGCATGAGACCAACTAGGAGGACAGGTTTAGATTCAGATCACAAGCACCAAAAAATAAGAGATATACAGCATCAACTGAGCTAGAGTGTGATGCAGACTACCCGGCCAAATACTATGATCCATTTACGTCTGCTGTGCCCAATCATCTCAAGTCATACTAAGAGTGTTAACACAAGGTTTGCTATGGCGAACATTGTTTTTGAGAACCTCCTTTTAGCTGCTCGGGATGATAATAATATGAACCCTCAAGGTGTATTAGTTTAAAACGAGTGAACGGGGAGTATGGAGCATAAATGAGTAATAAAGAATTTACTATAGATCAAATGACATTTGAACCTAGACCCTAGACCTCGATCCACATTCTGATGCTTATAAAGATCACGGAAATTGAGACAATGCTAAATAAGAACCAGCTTAATAAGAACATCGGATCAACAGAAACTGGACTACTAGATGAGACTATCTGTACTTCTAAAAGAGCCTCCTACTAGCTAGCCTAGAGATGTTAGATCGCAGATGGGGCAGGTTGGTGATGAGGAAGGGACAAGCGATTCAAGTAGTGGTAGTGTGGCAAGTTGAGCTTTGGGATGTTCGTCTCCTGAATGCAACTTCAACGACGATTAGGGCCATCAATAGTTAGGTTGAACAACAGAATATCCTCTACAACATGATCGCAGCGTATGGCATAGGTCAATGATGTAACAGCAAATGAGCCTCATGGGAAAAAGTCCATAAATCAGACCATTTAAAAAGTAATTAAGGTATTCATTCGCATATTGGAACATCATAGCAACTGGTTCATGAATCATAATCATCGTGAATACCACCTTCTCATCCTATACTTCTATTGCCCCGGAGTGCTTCTGGTCAAACGTCAATGCTAAAATGACTGATCTGACTGTAGTAAGCATGAACCGCCAATTCCAGTATCCAAACGTCACCAAATACAGTTCCTCCATCGAACCCTCCTACAACTACAAGTCGACTATCATGTAGCACGGTGCCGTGGTAACCTCTACTTTTCATTTTTGAGCCATACACATGGCGTTTATCCCACACCATCGTCACAAGGTTCAATAGAAGAACCTCGTGGCAGTATTCCACGCCGTCGTGACCTCCTATTACAAAGAGGTAAGAGCCAACAATGGTTGCCGTGTGCGAAAGTCGTGGAAAAGATGCAGAATGAGGTATTGAGACAGGAGAAAACAATGCAGTAACGGCATCAAATACCCAGACGTCGCGAAAACATTCTCCGCCATCCGAACCTCCAAATATGATGAGCTTACTGCCTACCATATTTGCGGTGTGGTATCCTCGTGCTTTCGGTTTAGTTTTATCTTCTACTGAGGGCGAAGTGGGTGGTGAAATCAACTTCCAGCTCATTTTATTCGTGTCGGCTACGTCAAGCCTCCAAACATCATTGAGAGCCCTGACCCCATCTCCACCACCAAACACATAGATTCCATTGCGATAAAGACATGCTGTGTGAGCACGGCGTTTGGAAGGGTACCGGTCTCCAGCTCTCCCATCACCCAATACAGTTGGTTTTGTCCACCGAAAGTTGACAGTATCTAGTACGTAGACATCATTGTAATATGCTGGGCCATCCCCTCCTCCGAAAACTACTAATTTCTTCCCAACCGCAGTACATGTCATAGCCCGAAGAGGGACGGGTATATCGCCACACACGTACGGCATCGAGAAGTAAAATGCATCTGCATCTAATACATATAGCTCGTTAAAACAAGAAAGGGAGGAACATCCCCCAAAAATATAAATCGAAGAGCCAATCAATGTAGTAGTATGAGCACGCAGTGAGTGTGGTGGACTTCCTGAAAGAGGCGCTTTCGACCAGTACATCCCACTTGCAGGAGCCGGTTCTACATCAGGGGCTGCTTTGGGATCGGGGAGTGGTGGAAATGCTGTGTATGAAGTTTTACGAGGTGTTTGCCGTTGTGAAGGCGTCGTGACAGATCTTTGCGGTGCTGGGGATGTACCACCTGGCTGCGATTTGGGTGCGATGGCTGACGTAGATCGGAGGTTAAGAGGTCGTGGGCCAGTCGAGTTTGTAAGACTCTGGGATGATGCTGAGGAGGATGCTGGTGTTGACGGTACGTTCTCTTGTTGTTTTGGGGTATTGGAGTGGCCATTGCCATGAGCAGATGGTGGTTTTGAGCTAGAGCTTGACCTTGATGATGGCGGGTGCGACTCTTTCTGAGACAGTGAATGCGATCGTTGTCGCAAAGCTAGGTCGGATCCCTTTTTCCTCCTGTCTTGACTTTTGGTAGAGAGATGACCTGGCGTATGGCTTCGCGTCGGCGCATGTTCCCTTGGTGGCTCGGAGTCCTCGGGGATATCTTGTGGACGTGAGGTGTCTGAGGGGGAGAGCTGAATGATCTTCTGTGAACGAATGTTCTTCGTTTTGACGGCCAATCTCTTGTCTTTCTCCGAGGACGACCTAGAGGATTCAGCCATTATAGAGTAAACACTGGCAGAGTTTCGAGCAGCGAAGTCTCATGAGCATTATTCGCCTGTTGAAGAAAGAATGGATGGCAGGATGGAGGATGGTGGATCGGTAGTATGGTGGGTGATGCATGAAGTGATGAGCTGTCTCCCCTGTAATTTGGTTCTCAAACGAATCGAGAAGGGTAAGAATAATAAGACTATGGAGATAGGAACAAGCCAAGACTACCAAACAGCTCTTCGCACATAGCTAGAGAAAATGGATACTCTGATATTTAAAAGGGAAGTTATTCGCATCTCGCAATTACATTGGATGTGACTTGTGATTTCTGAGCGGCATAGCATTGCATTGCTGTATTCTGGGGCTCCCTGCAAGATGGGGAGGGAAGGCTGGACCTACAGGGTGCCCCACCACCACCAGCCTACAGCCCGCAGGCAAGGCTGACGAAAGAAAAATAAATGTACGGAATTTCAGAATCCACGGACACTTAAGGTCAATTTGGCCGCATATCTCGTATTTCTCAACCGAGAGCATGGCGAATCTTGAAATGAATGATGATGGCATGAACCATTCGAAGCGAAGCTTCGTGGAAGACGAGTCCACCACAGCAGTTTTGACGTCTAGTGGAAACAATGAAGCAAACACCTCGACAAAGAGTGATGTGGATGTGGCCGTGAATGAATCAGCTGAGCCGGCATCCAAGAGAATCAGGGTTGAATCGTCTGAGGAGCAGTCTCTGGGAGAAGCAGAACCAAAATACAGTGCCATTGGCAGCACGAAGGTCGAGTCTTCCTCCGCAGCAGAGTCAAAGCCTAGGGTGAAGGGACTGGCGCCCATAAAACCAGAGTAAGTCAGGAAGACATATCAGTCTGCTAGACCATCTTGGCGTAGAATATAAGCTCATTTGACTTTACCAGATACCTGCTTGATACATATAAAAAACCAACAAACCCTGCAGCGGACGACGATGCAGCAGAAGCACATGGCAAAGATAATCGAGACAACGGTGGCAGTAAAAAGGAGAAGAAGCAGAAGCAAAGGGGGCAGAATAAGGAGCGTAAGTTCGGATCATGGGGTGACACGATCAAGTTGTGCAATTCTCGAGCCTATTTTCCAGAATTCTCTCCCGGCGAATGCAAGTTTGGTGATAGCTGCAAAATGGGTCACGACCTTAGGAAATACCTGAGTGCGGGAAAGAGAGAAGATCTCAATACCTTTGAGGGAAAATGTCCTGTACATGAGGCATACGGAAAATGTAACGATGGGTGGAAGTGCCGATTCGTGGGAAGTCACTCGAAAGAGGTTGAACATGATGATGGCCGGAAGGAATTGGTTCTCGTTGAGAATCTCACGGAAAATGGTGCTGGAGAAGAAGATCGGACAGGGATATTCAATGTCGTCGGAACTGAAGCAAAGCTGGCTCTAGCAAAGAGGAAGTTCAATCTTGAGAAATCAGAACGATATTTTGCTTGGCTTGAGAAGGATACTAAAGAGATGGAGAAGCTGTATCATAAAAAGCGAGATGAGGAAGATAAAGAAGAGAACCGCGCCCAGTTTATCGACCCGCCGTACCTACCGTCAGAGAAGCGCAGGATTTATTTCAACGCTCAGACGCCCGTTCTAGCACCTCTAACAACACAAGGAAACCTTCCTTTTCGGCGAATGTGCGTAGAAATGGGAGCACAGCTTACATACTCAGAAATGGCTTTTGCGATGCCAATGGTTCAAGGTCAAAAGAATGACTGGGCGTTGTTGAAAGCACACTCTTCTGAAATATCTCCACCTCGTGCTCCGAGCAACATTGTCCAAGGTTACGATAATTCAAAGGATCTGAAATTTGGGGCACAAATTGAAAGCAACCAAGTGATGCCCGCCATGAAGGCTACAGAAGCTCTCACTGCACTTGTTCCACATCTTCGACTTGTCGACCTGAATTGCGGTTGTCCAATCGATGCTATCTGCAAGGAAGGTGGCGGTTCAGCTTTGCTAGACACGTATTCGAAATTGGAGAAGATGGTCCGAGGGATGAATATTGTCTCACGAGATATTCCAATCACCGTCAAAATTCGCATGGGTACTAAGGATAACAAACCTACAGCTCAGAAGATTATCGAGCGCTTGGCATTCGGCGGCGAGCAATCTCGCTCACGTCACGGAGCGCCTGGCTGTGCAGCTATTACGTTACATGGGCGGAGCAAGCAACAAAGGTACACAAAAGATGCAAACTGGAGCTATATTGCGGAATGCGCTACACTGGTCAAGTCATATAATCAAAAGAAGGATGACTTGACGGATACCATCAATGAAGCAGATGAACGTACGCAAGCCAACAGTCCCGATGGAAGGATGTACTTCATTGGGAACGGAGACTGCTACTCACATGTCCAATACTATGATAACATCAAAAACTCAGGTGTTGATTCCGTTATGCTTGCAAGAGGAGCATTGATAAAACCATGGGTCTTTGAGGAAATCGAGAAGGGGCAGTACATTGACAAAAGTGCGACCGAAAGACTTGCATATGTGGAGAAATTCGCACGCTATGGACTTGAAGCCTGGGGATCAGACGAAATGGGGGTTGGTACCACCAGAAGATTTCTTCTTGAGTGGTTGAGTTTTGCTCATCGTTATGTCCCTATTGGTCTTCTCGACCACTTACCCCCAAGCATTCAGGATCGCCCACCTGCATACCGGGGACGAAGCGACTTGGAAACTTTATTGGCAAGTGAAAGTTACTTGGATTGGATTAAAATAAGGTATACACATTCCATTTGTTAGTAATTCAAAGGAGATATTACTAACCATCATTTAGTGAAATGTTCTTGGGTCCTGCTCATAAGGATTTTTCTTTCGTGCCAAAGCATAAATCTAATGCTTATGAAGCCGAAGGATGATACAGCGGTAGCTAGCTGGCTGGACTGGAACTTAAGCCAAAGATCCATCGCTTTCATGCTCTTACACAGATGGACAATGAGCGAGGTATATGTATGGTAGAAAATGGGTAGATTTACCTAACCAAGATATTGATATACTCAAATGTAGTAAAGTCAGGCACTTGAAGACATGCTGTTGATTCCAATGAATCGTGAAGTCACAATGCTTAACCAAAATACAAATCAAGTATTATTGTGATAAGAGAATTTCAACATGTTGCGACAAAACTGAAGCTTCATGGATTTCATGTTACTTATATTTAAGCGAAACGCCCCTTTCCGGTTTGGTAGCAGTTATCGCCTAAGGCACTCACAAAATAAGTGGTAGCCTTGGCATGGTCTTCCAAGCCTAGAGAGATGACGTTGTCGCTCGGTAGAGAAAACAGCTACTGCGTCTCTGGGAATAAACACCACAAAGCTACCACGTTTCCTCTGCACTCTGCACAACAATTTCGTCAACCAACAGCAAGTGAAACTCTTTGCGCAGAATACCTACATAGATCTTGACTCTTCTCTACAAGAATTGAAAGAGATCGCAAACATGACACTCTATTACAGCCTCGTACGTTTAAAGCCAGCTATGCCTTAGCTGGTATTGCTAACACTTCAAAACATAGGTCTTCCTGCTGCTTGTCGCAGAGATGGCACTCTTCATGCTGCTTATTGTTCCTCTTCCATTTACCATCCGCCGGAAGATGTTCACCTTCATGTGCGTTGGCCGCCTCAAATCACCCCACGCACACGAGCATTTGCTAATACCGTTCCAGAAGCGAAAGCCCGCTTATAGCCAAACTACAGTACGGGATGAAGATAACCTTTATCTTCATCCTGATTCTGTTCATCGATAGCGTCAACCGCGTCTATCGTGTTCAGGTCGAGCTCGCTGAGAGCAACAAGCAGCAAGGCGGGTACGTCATACCTTTAATACACACGAGTGTCCTAATTTCCACAACATTCAGCTAACAAATCAGCAGAGCTGCCGTACTCGGCCACGAGCGCATGGAGGTCCAGGCTCGCAAGTTCTATTCCCAACGTAACATGTATCTCTGCGGGTTCACGCTTTTCCTCTCCCTGATCCTCAACCGCACCTACACTATGATCCTCGACGTGCTCCGCCTCGAAGAGAAGGTCAAGAAGTATGAAGGTGACCCAAAGGTTGGCGGAAAGGAGTCGGAGAAGTTGGCTAACGCCGGCGGTGCTGGAGAGATTGGCCGCCTAAAGAAGGAGCTGGCTGCCAAGGACCGTGATATCGAGACACTGAAGAAGCAAAGTGAGGGTTTGAGCAGAGAGTACAGCGACTTGAGTGATAAGATTGGAGCTACTCAAAAGGATGCTACACCAAAGAAAGATAGGTAGACGGTTACTCGTTGTCCTAAAAGCATCTTTGGTGACGCTCTAGGTAGACTAGATCTGGTGGGTGTTGAGAGAAAACTTGAACGGAGGATGATGTGGACTGCGTGTGATGTTAGATATATGGGGCTGAGTTGTTGAAGCAAATGGGAACGAGGGATGCTTTTCTGGCGTTTAATTGATCTCTTCGTGTGGCTTGGAGGCGTGGAAAACTTGGGCAGGAAACTACTATGATAAGAGAAACAATACAAATTAGCTGTTTTTACCACCTATTCCTTTCTTCAGTTCACTTCCAAGTCAATCCATCAGTATTACAGCTATCATCCATCACATTGAGATGAATGGGTTCGGTTGCGAACTGATATTAAGCTGGAAGCTAAGCCCGCTGTGCTTGAGAAGTAAGTTGTTGTGATTAGAGGAAAAGCCTGCGTCAAACTTATCAGCTAATCCAGGAGCTGTCTCTATCACGGATTAACACAAACCATAGGGTACTTATACACCTATATTGGGAAAATCAAGTAGGCTGAGAAGCGTATAGAGTGAATTGTTTCTATTTCTTTTGTACATTGAAAATGATATATACCCAACACCATGCAATGCATCCCGCGCCGAACCAATGTCTTTTTACACGTGCGTTCTAGAGACTCGCCCAGATGTGCTTTTATACCAACGACATAAACATGACTGACCACCCTCCTCATTAGACCCCTCCAGTGGGTTACGTGCTTTTTTTCAACGCTCATTCTTCATCCAGTTATTCCGATTTCGAGCTCTTAGCTTTCGCGGCCTCCGAATGACCAGCTGCCTTCCTCGCTGCAATTTTTCTCTCTTCTGAAGCTACCATGTCTATTTCGCAGTTAGCCAACCGTCACCTGCAAGATATCTTCCTTTCCCAAGCGAATAACAAGTCGGGGAAATTTACCTTTCCATAAATCCTCTCCAGCATACTGCTCATGATGGATCTTCTTCTCGATCATGTGCTTGTGTTCGGGATCCTCGGGATCAAGTACCATGACTGTTTCCCATCGTCCTTTTCCCTGAACTGCATCCCCAGACTCCAACGCAGCTGTCGCCACCAACACCGCCAATGTCAGACCCTGCGCGTAGACTCTTGCCTGCACCAGTTTCTGCGCGCCGCTCAGATATGGATTCCTTCCTACCAGACCTAGTGCGATACCCATGGAGGCGACCCAGGAGGCGGTAACGATAGGATAGCGATGTTCGCGACCCCAGGATTTGGCCTTTTGGAACGACGACTCGGAGGCTTTGGCCGCTTCTAAATCTATCGAGGCACGGTCTTTATAACCGCGGCCGGGTTCGCGCTGGGCCTCGAACCCGCGGGAGGAACGATCAGCAGCGATGATGGCACTGAAGGTGCTGGTAGAGGTGACGAGGAAGGTTTTCATGGGCAGGGTCAGGTTGCGGATTATATGGAAGCGCGCGTTGGCCGCGTAGACTGCTGCTCCACCCTGGTACTTTGTTAGCAGCTAGAAGTGGAGGAGAGGTGAGGGCAATGGGGAGAAAGGCGACGTACGACTGCGAGACCAATTGCTCCGCCTGTGAGGCCGCCTTTGAGGGTGGCATTGTAGTGGGCTGCCTCTTCTTCTTTGGTGAGGACTTTCATAGTGGCGGGAAGTTTTCTGATATGTTAAATGCTTGTAGGAGTTGGTGTATATATTTAATTGAACCTCAATTGAGTTCTGCGAGGTTTGGTTGTGAAGGTTGGTGGTCGGCAATTAAATCGTTACGTATTTTGGTGGTGTTGACGTATGATGTAGTCTTTCAGAATTTCAAGCTCGGGAATTCTTCGGTATTGACAATGATTTGAGTAGTCTTAAACAAACAACAGAAATTGAATTTGGAACTTGTAGGAAAACAGTCTACGGTATTATATATGGAATTCGATGTAATCCCGCCAAATCCCGAATTAAGACCTACAATTAATTCGGGGTCTGCGGAATTGTGGTGTGTTTCTCGTAAGCTGGTTGCATATGTAATCATTAAAGTGGTACGGTTTTTCGCGAGTATGAAGTGCATCTCCGTAGAACCATCCAGGTGGGAGAATATGAGATTTTAAATTCTTTTACCTATGACAGTGACTTTTGGAATTATATCGTGCTTCCGGTGCTAATCGACCAGAGCACTGATCTTGTAGCCACAACAATAAGATATAAGATCCCCATGACCCAATTCTTAGAATTTGCGTAGGCAAGATTTTGGACAGGCTAACCAGTGTGCAAATGCCGGAGAAACACTAGCAATAGGGATGCGCATTACTACAAGGACATTCGGGGAGGGCGCCTGTCCCTTTGTACCGCGGAACCGTCAGCCCTCGGGTGAGAGAACCACAAAGTTGATCATCTCCTGGCGATCAAACAAACAAGCTCTACACTTCTGCATTTGGCAGGTCATGCTACTCCATCACTCAGCTTTGTTGACTCTGTCTCATAATTATACTATGTGACGGAGTGTCGGAGCGTTGTGCGAGTATGAGGCTAGTCGTTGATGCTTAATCAATCATACAGTAGTCCGGAGGGAGGTGCATGGCTAATCAGTCTGATCTACTGATTTCTGGTCAAGACCATTCGTTGGAAGATGCCAATATGATGGATTGGTCCCTTTGTGGCGGTCCAATTGATGAAACTTGATAGTTTAGGCACATTCTGAGCCGCTGACGAGTCTGACTTGAGAACTGAGGGCGAGTCAAGTTCTCACTAAATACATTACTCGTGCCTGAACAAGGGAAGATGAGGGCAATCACGATTCACGAGCAACCACTTTCGATAACGCAGCGATCGAGCAGGCCAAAGATGGATTGACCTTGGGGTTGAGGAAAGTCTATATTCAGCTAGCATGAGTAGGGAATCAGTAGATGGGACCACAGCGACCACAGCAACCACAGCACATGGTTAGCCGAGAGGGATGAGGGCGGCTGCCCGTGGACGATCGAAACAAAGACTCGGGCATGCTCCGACCATACCTCACCGTTCACCTGTGCTGTGAGAGAGGTATCCAATCGGATGTTTTTCATGTAGCGTTGCAGACGGGATGGGATAACATGGTAGAAGGCGGTGATAGAAGTGTGTACATCATACACATATATAGAGTATCGCCATCAACATCCGATGTGAAGATGAGCATTCTGAGTTTCTTCGTTTTCTGTTTCCACCTCACATGTGATCCTCCATCACTGTCCAACACCTAGACATCCTATCGTGATATCGCCGTATCTGGAAGAGATTCCGCCCGCAACCCGGCCAGTATCCAGCATCCAGTATACAATATCCAGTATCCAGTATCGAGCATCCTGCTTCCAGTATCCGGTACCCAGCAACTACCCTGTCCAGTCAGTACTGGTCAACAACCACACGTGACCTGCTCCAGATTCGAGTTCACAGTAACAAACCACAGTAGGCAGGCTCGCAGTTCGCTCGCAGCACTCGCCTTCGCCTTTGCAACAACAACAACATCAGCAACAAGCCCCGTAGATAGAACCGTCAAACCTACAGTACGACGACGGGAACTGCGTACAGTTCAGGTTGTTAGACTGTTAGTTCATCCACCGCAAAACCGCCAGAAACTACGGTAGTCATTCGCCGCGCGCCCCCCACTTTATCGTCCTAACGCTATGGGTGGACGTGGGCCGCTCTGGGGACTCTCTAATTGGCCCACCTCGGATTCCGCCGCTTTAACCAGCTCCCCTCCTAAAGGTAGAGGGAAACTTGGTGGACTTGGTGGACTTGGACTTGCACTTACTTCGGGCATTGACTTAGACGCTGACAACAACTTCGACTGCCCTCCCTTCTACTTCGACAACCACGACGACGACGGCGACTCTCCCAAAACCTCTACGCAACCTTCAACTCCACGGCATATCGGTGACCCCATTATTGCCATGCCCACTGCCATCCCCATTAACATTACAACATCGTCCCGCACCTCATCTTCGTCGCCTTCCTCGCAAGGCCCAATGGTTTCAAAGTATCTAAACCCCAACCCCACCGATTCCGACTCCAGAACTTCTGCCATGATGAGTGGCATGGGAGGTTTCGATCACAATATGGGTAGCGGCAGACAGGAGTCGTTTTCTGGCGCAAAGCCAATATCCATGAACAACCCGAACCGAAGCTCCGATAACCGCGCACGCCGAGAGAGTCTGGCAGGGAGCCTTGTGGGTGGCATGAGCTGGGGAGGAGTATCAGTTGGAAGCTGGATCAGAGACGAGTAAGTTTTATTCAGGAAAATATTTGGTCGTAGGGAAGGCTTGCACCTTTGCCACCATGGTTGCAAACATGGCTGCCACCGAGTGGTGCAGCACCCAGTGGAACATTTACTATGCAGAGTCCAGATTCATGGTAGCCTGAGCTTGGGGCATATCCAAACTGCTTTGTGAATGAGACCAAGAGTAAACCCAGGGTTCATTTACCCAAGCCGAGGGGAACAACTTTGACCTTGTGAATTTGTCCTAGTGTGCTACTAGATATGCCACTCTGATCTCCATACTTAGCTCTTTTCTCGAAACTGGCTGGAACCGTTGGATTGCTAGCTAACTCCTATTAGTATAATAATGCAAGGGACATCTCCATTTCCATACCAGTCACCATCATATCATTCATCATCTTATATGCCAAAGCTGGAAGCCAATTTCATGAAGGATTTTGCATGTTGCGGGAAAACCTTGCCAAGTTTACATGACCTGCTTGCTCACTACGAAGAAAACCACGCCCAACAGACACCTCAATCACAGTCATATCGACCTTCTTTAGCACAAAGGGCCCGAGAAAATTCCACCTCCCATAACAAATCGGCTCTTTCAAATACAGCCTCTTCACATTCACAACATAATAATCTCCAACCACCAGATCAAAATGCAGGACCCAATGTACTACAAATACCACAAGGAGGAAACTCTGTGGGTGGCATTGGCTTATTACGCCAGCAACAGCCATCTCAGCCATCAACCCCGGTCCAGAAAAACACCCAACCCGTTACAGATGAAATGGATGGCGTAGAGGATATGGAGATGGATGATGCAATCGGACCTATGGACCAGGCTCCCGAGACACCTGTTCAGCAGCAACAGCCAGTTCAAGCAGCCCAACAATCCCTCTTTGGACAACAACCTAGACCACAATTAAACCTAAACTCCAGTGGCCTACAATACCCAGGCCTTCGCACTTCACAGCCACCTACCCCAGCCTCCGCTGGGTTTGGATTTCAACACAATCCCATAGTATCCTCTGTAAATACTCCAACACTCAGCACCCAACAGCAGCAGCAGCAACAACAGCAGCAGACATCATTTTCACCTAACGCCTCCGGTCCCGGGACTCCTGCCGAAGAGATGGAAGATGACTATACCAGCTTTCCTATGAACACCACATTCACAGGATTCAATAACTTTGGCTTTGGTAACCATGATTTGGGCGTAGATCTATGCATAGATAATCCTGCGAAACAGTTATTCAGTCCAAATGGCGGAGGTGGTGCCTACGATCAAAGACGAATGGCACAAACCTTTGCTAGTTTCGGATTGGGCCCCGGCCAGTACAACAACAATGCTGAACTCATGAGAGCATTCAGGCAGCAACAGATGATGCAGATGAATGGAATGGGTGGTGACGCCATGGCAAATATGGCCACGATGGCGAATCTTAGTAATCTTGGCATGATGCCAGAAGAGCACAAACCCTTCAAGTGTCCGGTCATTGGATGTGAGAAGGCTTATAAGAACCAGAACGGTCTCAAGTAAGTGATTTTCCTTCACAAATTTCAGCAGTTCTAATAATCGTAGATATCACAAGACCCATGGCCATCTGACACAGCAATTGCATGAAAATGAAGATGGTACATTCTCAATTGTCAATCCGGAGACTTCAACCCCTTACTTAGGCGAAGCAGGTATGGCAAAGGAAAAACCATACCGATGTGAGGTCTGTGGCAAGCGATACAAGAATCTGAACGGTTTGAAATACGTATGTCATTCATCTGATTACTCATAAGCCCTTGGCTAACAGTCACTAGCACCGACAACATTCACCCCCTTGTAACCCAGAACTAAAGCTTGAACAACAAATGAAGGCTGCTGGATTGAGCGGTTTGCCTATCAACATCGCTGGCCTTCCAAACATTGGAGAAGAACAGCATATGATGTGATAGTGGCCCATCCGGACGGCTAAGAATTTTAATACCTCATACACCACCTGGGACAAAATCGCATCGCGACCCACACGACAATTCTCACAGCTTGCATGGCTTGTCACAACATTTATTACTTTTGCATAAAGCGGCGCATACATCTCTTTTCAAAATGTTGCATAGGCCGGCGTTCTCATGGTTACGAGACTATACCCCGGATAGATTGATTGGGCGATGACTTGGGCCAGGACAGCATAGAGTTGGTTTGGCCGAACAGTTCGAACATTTTACATACTTGCCAGCGTTCCAACACCACATCCGGAACGATATACACACTTTCCCTTCATGCTTATAAATCTTGTTGATATTAATTGAGGAGGCTCACCTCCGTTTCCTACGTTTAAAAGACACCAAAAGTTGGCTATAATGGCGTTGGTATTGTCTTGTTATAAATTTCCTTCTGCGCGTATGGCGTTGCAAGGATGGTGGGTTGTGTTTATTAGACAGCCATGTGTTTTCTGCAAAATCTTGTCTTTAATGGCAATTTTCAGTTATTGAAGATTATTTTGTCTGGCTGAGCGAGCTGTGGCTTTTGGATAGCAGAAAGCTGGATGATTAGAGCATACGTACGCTGGCAAGAATATGAAAATCATGACCGACATGCATTATATTGATGTAGCGATGGGTAGGGCATATTTAGTTTACTGTCAAATATTATCATCGTGAGCAGAATATCTATCCTACTATTTGCGGTTTTCCAGTAGCCGATACTTCTCCTTTGCTTGACATATCTGTTTTCCTGATATCTGAATCGCCAAAGTTGTTTGGTAAAGGCCACAACGAGTCATGACCTTTCTCCCACACCCAACTTGCCGGAAAAAGAATGAGAGCAGTCAGCACACGGCTCTGCATAAGCCCAAACTTTATTCTTGCCTTCCCATTTCCACTCTGCATTAATACTGGCGCCCTTTCTCCTACCGTTTCCGTAGAACGGCCGCTGCGCCTGTCACATGTGGGTATCTGTGACACCACTTTACCGCTTCTTTACCGAAGTCTCCATCCCTCACCGTTGCATTGCTTGATGGCTACCGTGCACGATCTCACCACTCGCTGCTCTAAAGCCAGCGCCGCCAGCACCGGCCTACGATGCTTGGAGATTTAGATCGTGAGAGAAGTGGGGAGGGCCAGAGGATGTTCTAGAAGATTGCCGCTTCCGGAGATTACGAGTTGAAGCGCTACTTCGTACTTGGGTGTTTTTCGCTGGGTCCACTAACGGTGGGAAAGAGTGGAGTGGGTGCAAAGGGTGTTGCGGATGTGTGTTTTTCTTTTTCTCCTTCCCTTTTTTGGTACCTGAGTGAGCGCCGCAAGAGGGAGAGAGGGGAGTTAATAAAACATACCGAGGCGTTTTGAGCTGAGAAATAGAAATGGAGGCGTTGTATGTAGTCTCGTGGCCAGACCGGATTTGTCAAGGCTAGGAGGCTCGTTGTTCCGACACGCTAGCTGCCAAATAATTCTTGCGGCATGAAGATACCCATTCTCCTCTTTTAATTCTGTTTGGCGAAGGATATTCTTGGCAATAGTTATCCTATTGACTTCAATGCTACCTGATTAGGAGAAAGAGGGAAGAGTTGTCTCGCTTAGCTCAGGGGTCGGATTCACCGTCAATTAGCTGTAATTAATAACATGATAGCGGTGACGAACAAATCTGAACTGCCAGGGTAGTTTATTTTCTCCATGAAGGACGGCAAATATCCTCATCGAAAATAGGCTCCACGTGTTAGGGTTGTGTAGGGATAAATGTGATTTGAGACATTACTTTTGTCCTGCACCATTACTCCGCAGTGTCAAGCACGTTTCAATTATATAAGATTCTGGTTAAACGTAAACAACTTGTGCAAACAAGCAGTTTGATGCACCCATACCGTCGCGGTAAGTTCCTAGCTATTGGTGCGGTTGACGGCGATCCGATCAAGTTTTCGGGACTTGCCCCGACAGCGAAGCCCACGGGCTTGACGTCTGGGGGCTGACAGACGTATCTGCTAGCATACCGAGTTTGAGACTATTCCCATTCTGTTCCTTTGCTACTCGCTGCTCGATGTTCGGATCTGCTTCGCGAGACTGCACGGTCATTGCTATCGAGAACCAAATTGGGATAGGGAACCCGCGGCAGGGACCGCAAGACTCAGGGAGCGTTTGCGGATAGGTTCCTGCAATTCGCTGATCCCTTCATACCGAACAGCCGGTTCTTCAATGCTGAACTCTAAATCTGCGTCACTGTGGACGGTATATAGGCCATCTGCAGACGCCACGAGCCAGAACCGTAGCGGCATGGAACGCAGGGGGTTTACGTCGCCCGTTAGCGAGCCAGCTATAACTCCTATCCTTCGTCACTCTGCATAGAAGCCTGTCACTTTCTAGCAAAGTTCCGCAGAACGGGCAATATATCAAATCTAGCTCTCGTAGGGGATTTTCGAGGCCTATTCTTAATGGGGCAATGCATGGACGATATAGTTCACGGGAAAGTTGGCATGCATAAGCATGGAGATAGGTAAGGTGGACGGGTGGCATGTTGACACTGTTGATGTACTGTACAAGAGTCAGCCAGATACTGCAGATCCCCTGACTCTTGAGCAACGCTATCTCTCGCACAGGCACGGCTTGAGGTCGATCTGTAAGGGACATGTGCATGTCCAATTGTGATCCGTATTTCTTCGCAATCGTCGATGAGGAAGTTTAAAAGGTGATAGTTTCGTTAAAAAAGACATGGGGTTCTCAATGATATACAAAGTAGTTCGACAAAACAGGAAGCAGCTCCCTGGTTTGTTGACGTGCTAGATGTTGACAATAATTTTAGAACGTGGTGATTGTAGTGTCATGAATACCGAATGAAAGATGTGCTAAACAAGTAAGGAGTTTTTTCACTTCTATATCTGTAAGATTGTACATAACAAATCTCAACGAGACGGGACATCTGGGAGCCAAAAGAAAGTCTGCACTTGAAGTTCCAGCGCTATAAGAATGCGTGGACCACAGTTGACACTCCACAACTATCCTCGAATACATGCCAGTGACCAACTTCCGGCAAAATTTCAAGCTTTGCACCTTGGATCTGTGTAGCGTACTTAACACATAGTGCTGGTGGTGATATCTCATCCTCGTCACCAGTTATGATCAAAGTTGGAACTTTGATATGTTTAACTGGTGATACGTCAACAGCGCCAGCCAACGCACCGCAGCCCTTTGCATAACCCTCTGGATCCTGACCAAGAAGTGACAATCTGATTGCAGCAATAGCCATATAATTCGACGACTTGGTTTTTCTTGAAGTACCAGCGTTCACTACATCATCAGTAATAGAAGCAACACCACCACTACGAACAATAGCTTCTCTAGCGAAAAATCTAGCTTGATCGACAGCTGGCAATGGTGATTGCGGCGGACCTAACAAGATAAGCTTCTCGACTAAACCGGGGAACCGCGTGGCAAAGTTCATCGCAACTAGACAACCCATGCTATGAGCTATAATCGTGACTTTGTTGATGTTGGCAAATTTGGTGAGGGAATGCACATCATCTGAATATGACGAGATTGATATTACAGAAGTTGCTATAGTTGGGGATAGTCCGTGTCCTTCTAGGTCTAGGAGATGTAGAGAATGTGTCTCTGTGAGGGAAAGTCCAATGATTAATGGCGTGAAGAACTCTGAGGAACCTCCAAGTCCATGGATAAATATGATTGGAGGTCCTTTACTAAATCCCGAATGTTTATAATACAAGTGTTTGTTGTTGAGAGAGGTGAGTCCTACACCTCCAGAAGTTTTGTTATTACTGACCGGAATATGGGTTACTTGTGCAATTCGTTCAACTGTTTTGTTCTGAGCTGTTGGAGGTGATATAGTGTTTCTAAGCTTGCCTAGACCAGTTACCGAGACCTCGATAACATCTCCAGCCTTAAGGAATACGTTTGGTTTCATACCAATACCGACTCCTGCTGGCGTACCCGTCGCAATGACATCGCCTGGCTGGATGGTCATTCCTTCCGAAAGCGTCTTGCTGAGAAACGGTACTGAGAATATAAGGTCTGATATCGTCGAATCTTGTCGCTTTTCTCCATTTACGTGTGTTTGAATTTGGAGGATATCTGGAAGTTTGGTTGCAGGGACGGCAATCGGACCCATGGGACAATATGTATCAGGAGACTTTCCGATATAGAATTGCTTGTGGTCTCTTTGTCGCTCGCGCGCTGTTATATCATTGATGATTGTATAACCCCAGACATAGTCCATGGCCTCGGTCTCTGAAATTTTAAACCCGGATTTGCCAATGATCACACCGATCTCGCCTTCATAGTCCGGGCTTTTGGTAAATCCTTCATGCAAGAATATGGGCTCTTCATGTGCAATAATACTCGTGGCTCGCTTTGTGAAGATGACTGGATGTGTAGGCTGATCAACTTTATCAGACGAATCATAGCCAGAAGAGTTAAATTCTGGAAAGGGATCAACATATTTTCCCCAGGTTCAATAGTAGTCATATTATAGTACCTCTAGCATGCTCGGAATAATTTTTCCCCACTGCCAGAATATCTCTCCCGTATATTGGGGCAAGCAATTCAACGTCATTCAGGGGAATCGAGTCCCCTACAGGTTTGACCTGAGATTCCCCAATCTCAATCACTTGGTAGAGGTCAGATAGTGGTGTGCCAGAAGCAAATGCCAGGGGCTGAATGGTAGATTTCTGTAAGTTCAAAGACCCGATTCGTGGCTGGTTAAACGCATCTGGATCTTTGTATGCCACATAGTTGGTAAGCGTTGCCTTTTGACTACTTATGTGACCGCTAGCTGCCATGATAGAGATTTTTAATTGCTCGCTCGCAAAGTATACAGGTACGCTCAGCTGGTTAGACCTCGATCCTTCTGACGGGCTCGTTCCTGTATGAGTTGAATATCAGAGACCATACATGTCAGGAACGAAAACGGAAAGAGGGTAAGCAGTAGAAGATTACTTTTTGGGTCGGCCCTCTCGAATCTATCTGCACGTCTGGTACGTCAAAGCTCCTGAATGTTTATGATAACTGTTTAAGACTTAGAACTGTCTTAAGCAGTTATGGACTCTAAATTCAAGAATTCTGGTGACAGGTAGGGAAAGTCTGCGACTAGAATTGCTTTCTGTTGTTGTCTAAAGTAAACGATACGGCCCTATGTAGAGTTGTCAGTAAAATGCTTTGTAAACAGCCTTCTCCGCATGTTTGAAGTGGGGGTTTCCACCTTGTCATCTGCGTCTAAATCAAGCGAGATCTTTTCAGGGGCTAAAGCATACCTACGGATGTTCAAGAGAGTCCGCACCAGTTCTCGAGAAAAGAACAATGAAAGAAAATTATGTTAAATCTGTGATGAGATTTGATTGGCCTAAAATATTGCCAGATGCGATGATATTACTTGGTGTCTGAGATGCACAAATTCAGAAGTACAAACTAGGAAGCGCGCATTGCTGCAACGTACATGATAGTCAAGATAGACCATGTTGTTTACATGACTAAGTTATGTTGAAGTTACTAGTCTAGCAAACCCATTTTTGGCTCCGCGTTAAGAGCCAGAGTATGGGGCTTGGAAAATAAATCAAGCTTTAAAATGACTCCAAGTTTATTTGGAATATCATCGACGAAACGATGTTGCCATGAGGATACTAAAGTTACAACAGACTTCATCTTGATAAAATTTTAAACATACTATAGTTTGCTTGATTACATCAGAGAGATATGCGCATAGATGCTATCATGTTGGTGATCGCGTGGGTAGAGATAGGAAGACTGAAGGAGCGGCGTATAGGCAAAAGTACAATTGAAATTTCATATATTGGTGATACTGAAACAGGCTCAAGGCTTGAAAAAACATATCAGACTTGGCTACTTGATCCTTCAATAGAATCTGGCTTTGTATGGCTCTTCTCTACTTGATACGAACACTATACAGTATTTTTTGAGTGTATTTATTCATTTGTATTCTACCAGGCACCAACGATACCGGCGACCGGTAGATCTACTCCAGTGGTATAACTAGCTGCATCACTTAATAAATAAACATACGCGCCACCCAGTTCCCTTGGATCTGCCAGTCTAGGCATTCCCCCATAGTACTGCATCTTCAAATGCCAATCGGGCGCTTGGTCGACAAAATAAGTCATAGCAGTTTTCACAAATCCAGGACTCACGCAATTCACCCGGATGCCATATTCAGCCCATTCCATGGCAAGAGTATGTGTCATGTTCCTTACAGCAGCTTTAGTAGCTCCATATGGAGCGGAGGGAGCTGCGCGATTTGGTCGATGCGAAGTCATCGAGGCTGTAAAGACGATAGAACCTTTGATACCCAAACTGATGAATTTCTTTGCAACAGTTGTAGCACAGAAATAAGCGGCGAACACGTTCAGGTTGAACAACTTTTCAACATCTGCTCTCATGAAATCGATGGCTGGTTGATGTTTGGTTATGCCTGCATTCGCAACCAATCCATCAATGCGTCCTGAACGACGAATGATTGTCTCTATAGCTTCTTCTATACTTGACTCGCTCGTTACGTCGCAGTTGATATAGTTGAGCTGCTTTGGATGCTTTTCTTGGAGGGCAATGAACTCCTCCCCAGGCTCAAAGATATCTAGAGAGTAGATGATCGAAGCCGAGTTTGCTAAGCATACCTCAGCTATCCCAAGTCCAATTCCCCGATTTGCACCTGTTATCGCGACGATCTTATTACTAAGCGAAATCTTCCAGTCAAAATGAGGGTTTGGCATAGTCGAGATAGGCGTTGACAATGGAGAAGAGCTTGAAGCAGTTGATTGTGAGTGCGTGTTCATTGTTACGGAAACATCATCTGCAGCAGAAGGAGGCATATCGATCTGGTTGGAACTAGTCGTTTGAACGTAAAGTAGAAATTTGAGAAGACAAATGTTTTGAGATGAAGGGAAGTTTGAAGACAGTGATTGACCAAATGAGTATGACTGGCTGATTAAGTATATATAATCCATTTGCCATTCCATAATAAGTCTGATAAACATCTGACCATTGATACTATTATTTTAGGCACTTTTCGCAACGAAGCCCGTTAAGCGAGATATTGTGCCTCGCATCGAGATCCTACCTCCACGTTTAGCGTAGCCCACCTATACCGTGAAGAGATGCAAATTATAGCTTCAGCCAATCTATCAAATTATTTTCCTCTCATGTCATATTATAGCTTACTCAAAATCAATTCTCATTGCTTCCATAAAAAACTTTACCTCATTGATTCCACACCACTAGTTTATACTAAGCTACAACTATTCACTCTAAACATCCTGAAGAACACTATGTTGGCTAGCTATAAAATATGTAATAATTTACGGTACATGGAAAATACAAGTTTGGTATATTCAAGTCACAAGGAGTTGTTAGCCTCTTCATTAGCGGATAGAGAAGCTTCTTTTGCTAGCACCACCAAAGACACCTTTTCAAACTATCAAACTCGACTAATCAGCACAGAATACTTCACAGGCTTTGGTGTCATTTTAGATTTGTAGGGGAATGGTATTTTCTGTTACATGGGAATGTACTTCGCACTCAGGAGAAAGATATTTGGCTGAATAGCCTTACATCAAAGATTGCTTGAATATCGCATATAGTATCCTATATCTTAATTATGCCTTATTTAGCCCCCCATATTGCCTGTAGTTCTTCGACGATAGTTTTCGGAGGCCATTTACAGATAGAAATTGACCTTTCTAGGATCTCAAGAATAGCATTTTGTTTCTCAACACTTCTGATACATTGTCCAGCTGTTTTCGAGTCAGCCTAGTGAAACATTTGAAACGTATTGACTCACCAGAAAATAGGCACTGTGTGCTGACAAATGCGAGAGAAGGCTCCGTTCCATTTGAAGAGATAGCTATCCCACATATCACATTTATAGCCTCGTCAATGACCTTCTGACGTTCAAGATACTCATCCACCCCACCACACGAAGGCATATTTAAAATTGTAATAATCTTCGAAAAGTGATAGCTTTGCATTGCTGCTGCATAAGCTGGAGGGTGAATGTGAATGGGTTGAAAGCACGAAGTTGAGCCCTTAGCTACTGGCAAAGGTAAAAACGATTTTGGAAGGACAGCTTTCCATTCCTCTAGAGCACAGAGAATCAAATTTCCTTCATCCAGCCTTTTTGCAAGATCTTGAGTTTCTTTGACCTCATCCGAGCTATATTCGACTGCTTTAGATAGTAGATAGAGACTGCGACATGCAAGGTCACTGCCCAAGAGACTATCTAATGGTCTTGTTGGTTGCCATATGGTTAATGTTCGTCGCTTATCACGGAAAGCCGCCCAAACGTCTTGTCTAAGCCACGCCCACCAAGCTGCTCTTCGTAGACCTATGGACTCACCATCGTTATCCTGAGTTCTCAGTATCCAAAACGTGCCTTTGAGATGGCGTTCCCAGTTGCGGTTGGAGCCATCAAACATTTCATAAGTGCCTAGTAAAACCGCAGTCGCAAGTATCTCAGAACTCTGAGCGTACGACTGGTGCGGCATTGCCTGAGAGAGATAGTTTAGCGTTTCGTAGTAATACTGAGTTGCAAGGTGGCTATCTCGGTTTACTTGAAGCGGTGGTGGAGCATTTGATGTGGTTGGAAGGTCGTCGGTATTAAGAGAACGGTGTATTGCAGCTACAGCAAGAATAGACTTCATCAAACCAGTATTGTACATTGCAAGATGGGGAACATGATTAGAAAAGTGACAAGCAGGATCGAATAGGTCGAGTAACGGCCCAATGGTTACGAGAAAGTAATGAAATAGAGATGCTTCTCTATGCTCTAGGTTGAGCCGTTCCACACTGTTCCAAGGTTCTATCGAAAAACCCACCACCTCATTACTACCATCTTCTACCCCGTTATCTCCTACGATCGAGCCTATTTCGGGACGACTTGCACTACTGTGTGAGAGAGAACGGAAGCAGAAGCTAGACTGCTGAAGCAAGGTAGCAGGGTTGAATTCCCAGCGAGATTCATGAGACAAGAACAAGTACTTCTCATAGTTTCCCAAGGCATCGTTAGCCAGTAACTCGTACCAATTGAAAGGTGCTTCATTAGAGACTGGTGACAGTGGCTGAATTCGAGTGGAGTTTTGAAATTCTAGCTCGAAGTTAGATTGAGCTTCTTCAAGTCCCTCCCCTCCGCTTAAACAGTGATTAATGCGCTCATTTTGGTTGACAGATGGCGAAGGATTGCTTTGATCAGGAGCGGTCTGCCCAGATGTATAAGTGCCATCGAGCACATCTGCCAAGCTAGTTATATTGTGGATTTCATGCCTAGATTCAGCCTGATGTGTTCCATTCTGTGAGATTGCTATAACTTGTTCGAGGCTTTCCGAGGCACGATTTACATTTCTCCCGATCACGCTCTCATACTCACAAACTCGTCGATGAGGCTATGATCTTTAGTTAGCACAATAAACAACCTCTAATACTTCTGAGGAGAAGAGTCCTGATAATTCATACAGACTTGAGACACTGAGAACATTTGGGACGTAACTCGTCGCACTTCACACGTCTTCGGCGACAAGTTAGGCTGTACATCAATGTTAGCGTTCACCATGGTTGACAAATTGAGGTTCTACATACCAACCAGTGGAGGTCCGAAGGCCTCTTGCTTTGGAAGGTCGTAGCTTACGACGATTTTCAGCTCCATTTGAATGTGCAGGAAACCCTGCAGTGCTTCCTTCTTTTCTGGAATTGGGATTATCTTCATGCTGCATCTCAAAGTGATATCACGTGACTGTAACTGGAACGTTGAATGATGAGGTGTCTCGCATCGAGGTAGGAGAACCGCCGAATTATAGGAAAATATGTGACAAACCGAATCGTAAGTAGAGAAAACATGAAAAAGGCCAAGCTCCATGGATACCTAACTTTAGCTTAGGACTAGGTGGTAAGTGGTGGGGTACCACGGATTTACATATCCAGCCCGCAGCAGCATACAGATGTCTAATAAACACATACAAATAAGGCATGGTCGGCTAACTATACACCTAAATATCTGAATACCTAGCGCCTGAAAGAAAACTAACAAGAGAGTCTTTGAGCTGTGATGTTGTAATAATTTATATTCTCAAAGGCTTTACTATTACTATCATCGCTCGTCTGGTCCAGCCAATCACAACTCTTAGCGAGAAATAGGGACTAATTTATTACTTTCGGGTAGGATCCTTTTCGTGGCCATACGAGCAAATGGTCTGCAAGTAACATCATAAATTGAAAAAGCTAAGGATTTCGTCTCATGCTATGGTAGGTCTTAAGCCATTTTCGTACACCACTGGGCGAAGACACAAACAGATGTAACCTGAAGGCTTCGGAAAACCTGCCCAATCTCAAAAGTCGTTGCATTGCCGGCATACCTCTTTGGGTAGCCCGATTGAATTTGAGTTCTTCCCCGGATTTATGTGGCGGAGGTTGAAAGATGAGATACATAGGGGAGGCGGTTCGGCGGCCCTTGATGTGTTTCTACTTGCTGGAACGAATATCGACCAGTCATAAAGCAGCTCGATTCGAAGTCCGTTTCCGAATGAGTTGGTACTGGACGTGTGAACTTACCGGCATTTCCTAATTCGAGTGTTCCTCCATGTCATGAGTTCTATATACTGGCCGAGAACTTTCTTCTTAGGATGCTTTTGTTTTCTTCATATATCACTGTGCCTCCAAGTCAAACGGACCAAAATCCATTCGACATTCTTGCCAGATTATTATTTACCCTCCAGATCCGGAAAATAATATTATATTGCGACTGGAGATAGACAAGCAACATCAGCTATATAACATTTCCAAAAATAGTTGTGCCTAGTAAACGCTCAAAATGGCTCCATCACTCGAGGAGACCGTCTCTGACCTTCCAATTCACACGAAGTCTACAAATGTCGATCGTACGAAAGTGATTAGTTCGTTAAAGCTCGATGAAACAAGTCAACATGAACTCGTGCTGAAGGTTTTCCGTGCTTACATTGCAGATCTATGCCAACAGTTCAATGGTGGCCATCCAGGGTGAGTCATGATTCAGACAACATAAAAGAATATTGGATGTTAACTTTCTAGCTCGGCTATGGGCATGGCAGCCATTGGTGTTGCCCTATATAAATATGTGATGAAATTCTCCCCCAAAAATGGTTCATACTTTAATCGGGATCGTTTTGTTTTGTCGAATGGTTTGTGCTCCTTCATTAATCTCGGCTGACGTTACTAATAAGTCACGTTAGGGCATGCATGTTTGTGGCAGTATCTATTCATGCATCTTGTAGGAGTCGAAGATATGACAACAGATCAATTGAAGTCATATCACTCAGAGAAAACCAATTCTCTATGCCCCGGACATCCCGAGATTGAACATGATGGAATCGAAGTGACTACAGGGCCGCTTGGTCAGGGGGTTGCCAACTCTGTCGGCCTTGCTATGGCAACAAAGCAACTTGCCTCGATTTACAATCGGCCAGGTTATGATGTGGTGGACAACATGACTTGGTGTATGATTGGGGATGCGTGTCTCCAAGAGGGTATTGGAATGGAGGCCGTTTCCCTTGCTGGACACTGGAAATTAAACAATCTATGCATCATATACGACAACAACCAAATTACTTGTGACGGCACAGTCGACGTCGCTTGCTCGGAGGATGTGAACGCCAAAATGAGAGCATACGGCTGGAACGTATTGGAAATCTATGATGGAGATTCCAACATTGCGGGAATCGTCACAGCTCTGGTACATGCACGAATAAGTAACAAACCAACTTTCATCAACATTCGAACCGTTATTGGATTTGGCAGCAAAGTTGCCGGCAATGCTAAAGCACACGGTGCTGCGCTCGGAGCACCAGACGTCGCCAACATTAAGAGGAGCTTCAATCTTGACCCCAAGGAAAATTTTGTGATTCCAGATACTGTGTATGACTTCTTCAAAGATGTAGCGGTACGAGGTGAAGAGCTGGAATTGAAGTGGAACACCTTAATTCAAGGATACTCAAAAGATTATCCAGAGTTAAGCCATGAATTCAAGTTGAGAGCCTCTGGGAAGATGGTAGACGATTGGACTAAATTTATCCCATCCAAAGAAGAACTTCCTACTGCTCCTACTTCTTCGCGGAAGTCAGCTGGTATTGTCTGCAACAAGCTAGCAGCTAACCTAAACACCTTGCTTGTTGGAACAGCCGATCTTACCCCCTCCGTATTCATGGATTGGAAAGACAAAGTAGATTTTCAATCGGTTAGATTCCATCTCAAAATGCAGTCATTGTTGATAGCTAATATCAAGAACAGCCCGAACTCCGCACTGCGTGCAAACAGGATGGAGACTACTCCGGTAGGTTTATACACTACGGAATCCGTGAGCATGCAATGGCAGGTATCTCCAATGGATTAGCAGCTTTTAACAAAGGGACCTTCCTTCCTGTTACTTCTACTTTCTTTATGTTCTACCTGTATGCTGCCCCTAGCATCCGTATGGGTGCTCTGCAAGGACTTCAACAAATCCATATTGCGACACACGACAGTATTGGAACAGGTGAAGATGGCCCGACCCATCAACCGATTGCACTACCTGCGCTGTATCGAGCAATGCCAAACCTCCTATACATCCGGCCTTGCTCCTCCGAAGAGGTGGCAGGTGCATTTATGGCAGCTATCGAAGCCACATCAACACCCACTATCATCTCATTATCTAGACAAGCACTTCCGCAGTATATCGAAAATTCATCCCGTGAAGGAGTAAAGAAGGGTGCTTACGTGTTTGAGGAAGACAACGATGCCGATGTGACTCTTATCGGCGTTGGGTCAGAAATGGTATTCGCAGTAGAGACAAAAGACAAACTGCGCAAAGATTTTAACATCAAGGCACGGATTGTAAGCTTCCCATGCCAAAGATTATTTGAAATGCAGTCCAAGCAGTACAAAGAGTCAGTCATGCAGTACAAGAACAGGAAAGCGGTCGTTGTTATCGAGGCATATGCCGCTAACGGCTGGGAGAGATACGCTGACGCCGGAATCTCAATGGCGTCCTTTGGAAAGTCACTTCCTAGCAAAGGTGCCTATGACTTCTTCGGGTTCAGCGCCGAAGTCATTGCTCCCAAAATCAAAGACTTGGTTGAAGAAGTTCGGGTGGAAGGTACCGAGAGTCTACGTGGTGACTTTAGAGACTTGAATGGAACACTATCTTTTGGGTTTTCTCATTAGCCGAGCAAATTTAGCTTGAAGTTTCAGAAGGGAATTTTAATATTTAGATCTCGTGCAAAATCTAATAATGGTGACCCCTTGTGTAATTCGTATGAATTTCAACACTATAGACATTATGACAATGGAAGGTTCCCTTGGTTGGTTAAATATTCGGTTGCGGCTGATCTCCCACTTCACAAAAGCTCATATTGTTCACAAGCAAGTTATCATAATATGACCCGATCATGAAAGTGTCACTTATTTAACCACAATCTCGCTATGCCATGAGTCAAATGGAATGAACAGTTTTATGAACCTATGTGTACAAATGGCGTCTGCGGTATTGCGCATCATACACTCTATAAAAGTAACGCTCGCCTCCAACTCTAACAACCCTATGCCAGTCTGCTCATATCTCCGCGGATTCTGTGTGATCACGAATTAGTATAGATTCTTTAGAGAGTTATGTACCACCTTGTGTATCTCGTTGAAAGTATAATGGGACCATCTTACCTGTTGTAGTCAAGCATTCCTGAGATGTTTCCGACCGCACTGATTGCTATGTCTTGATCCCACAATCTCCGTTGAGCAAAGCTCATAACATCCTTTTCTGTGATTGCTCCGACGACACGCTCAATCTCTTCTGGGCCCATTCGGCGACCAGTGGTAATAATTTGTCGTCCAATATCTTCTGCAACGGCAGTTGTGCCGTCTAGAGAAAGGAGTATGGAGGCCTTCAACTGTGCTTTGGCTCGCTCGACTTCAGCCTCAGTTACGTTGTATGATAGTCTGGACCACTCGCGAAGAGCAAAATGTATCAGATCATCGGTACGGGTGATGTTGTCTGTCACAAGATAGATACCCCAAAGTCTGTCCATGGTTAGCTAGAATAGAAAGGCAAAATATGACGCACTTACCCAGTGTCACTGTAACTTGTTGAAAAGCTCATGAAGCTGTTCGCCAAATCGTTCTTGTGGACGAAACCGCTAAGCTTGCTACCCATGTGAGGAGCGTTGCCCATAGCCTTGTCCCAGTTTCCGACGATAGCCTGTGTAACCAAAGCTGTGAAGTAGTCCTCATCCTTCCAGCTAACACCCTCTACAGCGATGGCAATGTTTGCAGTTGGAATGGTATCGTCACGGATTCGGATCTCAGAGCCAACGAAATCTGGCTTTTGCTTTTGTGCGGCGGCGATTCTCGCAGCAGCTATGCTATGAGGCTCAGTTGCAAGTCCAGAAAAGTGCTTCTCGGCAAGCTCGACGAGCTGCTCATGCGGAACACCTCCAGAACCAACAAGAACCATACGATCAGCGGTGTAGTTTGTCTTGATATAATCAACAAGGTCATCCCGTTGGATGCTTTGTATGTTTTCAGCCGGTCCAAGAATGGTTCGTCCTAAAGGTTGACCTTGGAAAGCAGTTGCGTGGAGATGATCAAATACAACTTCCTCCAATTGTTTATCGACCTCCTCTGACTCCCGAAGAATAACGTCACGCTCACGCTCAATAGCTTGGGGTTCTAGCTTAGAGTTCTGGAGAATATCGGAGAGAATGTTGACCGTTGCGGGTACATCGGCATTGAACGCTTTGGCGTAGTAGACGGTATTCTCGCGCTGCACAGATCATTAACATAATTCACACGCTTCGTTACAACTTCCAACCTACAGATGTGTATGCATTCAAATGACCACCCATATTTTCGATCTCAAGTTCCAGTTGCTGTTGAGTTCGGCTTTGAGTACCCTGGATCCTGTCAGTGATTACTCCCTCCTACACGAATTGAAGTGATAGCCGCATACCTTAAAGGCAAGATGCTCCAAAAAGTGTGCTGTGCCATTAGTCTTGTCTGTTTCCGCTCTTGACCCAGCATCAATCCAAACACCAACTGTTGAGGTTTGGGCCCATGGGGAATGTTCTGTAGCAATCTGCTAGATATCAGTGGCATGTTCCATTCGTAGATGAATTCATTGTTCATTCATACCGTTAAGCCATTGGATAAAGTCGTTGACTGAGTCTTTACTCCGTTCTTCACCACAGGAGTCGCAAATCCTCTTCGCAATGGTGCCACCGCATTGAGACCAGCACGACCACGGAGGCCTTGGGCAAGGTTCAATGCCAGTCGCCGAGACGCCATAAGATGTGATATGAGAATTATTGGAGGAGGATGGCGAGGTCAATTGAAGATGATGCGTGCTGGGCTGGAATATTGTCGTCAAGATTTGAGGTTGAGCTTTGGGTTTTGGAGCGCATCTAATTGGCCTTGAATGACCCATAATTATGAGCCAATAATGGCACGGCAGAAAGAAGTGGTCATCGGGAATGAACGGCTGGTGGCCCTCGGTACGAATGAACATCACGACGACAACCTTTGGATTTACTGCAATATCGTACATTGTAGCAATTCCAGTTCACTGCAACCATATCAACGACCTAGTGGTACTCATTAAGAACAAGCTCAGTTCCTGTACCTTATTATGGCATCATTTGTTCGCCCAGCAGCCTTGTTGCGACAAACTAAGACTAGTTTTGCAGCAGCATCAAAACGTACCGTTTCCTCCGCTTCCAACAAGTCATTTGCTAGGCCAGCGATACGCAGTGCTCTCGTCAAAGATGCTGCCCCTGCCTCAATTCGTGTAGCTGCTTTTCATGCAACGTCTAGAAGTGCGATTCTGCCTCCACTTCCCCGTAAGTAGTGCCTCTATATAGCTAGCTATCTATAACCACCGCTGACCATTTTTACAGAAACCATTGACGGCACTGGTGAGAATGCTTAAAATTAGATGTAATGACCATATGCTAATCATCCTCAAGCAAACGATCCCGCTCCTGTCCCAGCTACAAACCCCGCCCACGGCTCCTACCACTGGACCTTCGAGCGTCTGATCTCCGCTGGCCTAATTCCCCTCACAATTGCCCCATTCGCAGCTGGATCATTGAATCCAATCACTGATGCTGTTCTCTGCGCGACTGTGCTTATTCATTCCCATATCGGCTTCGATGCCTTGATTACCGACTACGTCCCAGTAAAACGGTTGCCAAAGTCGAAAGTGGTATTTGATTGGGGATTAAGGCTCGCAACTGTTGTTGTTGGTGTTGGACTATACGAATTTGAAACAAATGATGTTGGCGTGACTGAGGCAATCAGGAGGGTATGGACTGCATAGGCAAGAGTGTATTTAGTTAGGAAAGAATTGGCCGTGGCACAGCGGCTTGTAAGCAAATCCCGCAGCTTTAAAGTTGCCGCAATGTACGAAATAAACAAGCACGCATAATTCTCAACCTCTGGATTCTGTAAAGATTATCAAAACTTAGTCTATAATTCATGCTCTCGTTGAGTCAAAATATATCCCAAGGTACAATTGAGTGTACAGTTGCACGTATCTGGGGAGATGGGCTTTGGGAGCTGCTCCGTGAACCACTCCTGAATCGACTTTCTGTGGCATTGTCCCGTAAACCACTATCCGTTGACACTTCTCTTACTGCTATCTGCTGACTACAAGTTCCCATCATCATTGCCTCTGATTTCTTGCTTGGCTCTTGTTTTTCATGTACTAATTCACCGAGTCCAAGACCGAAATCCTCCCACCAGTTCGCGATCTCATCTAGCTCTGTCTCGTCAGAGTACCGGGCAACCTTTTCAAATTCACACAACTCATCTACAGTCGTTGTCCCCGCGATTGCGATTTGGAAAGCTGTCCAGTTGAGAGATTCATCGCCACTGATATCTTCTTGTTTAAAGCGGGAACGGACAATAACTATAGGGCCATGCCGAAAGAGTGGAGAAGTGAGGCTATAAGGTGTAGATGGTAGGACTAGCTCGCTTAGTGTTGACTTTTTAGGTAGCGATGGGCGTGTGGAATTTATAGCTTTGCGGTGTGCTGGGTTGGCATTTATGTACTGATGCTTGTTAGTTATGGTTGGCGTTGTACGGCTGGCGTAACTTTGACAGTTCATAACCTTTGGTGGTAAGGAAGGAGAGCACACATTCTCATCCAAAAGTTTCTTTTCAACTTTCGAAGAACCTAATAAATTTCTAGCTGCGCGAGCTGCGCTTTTCGGTGGTATCGGTGGTGGCAGAGAATCATAATCTGGTATTAAAGGACTCGCTGGATCAGCTGAGTTAGTTGGGATACTCCCGCAACCGGAAAGACTTTCTGGATTGAACAGCTCCTTTGGCGAAGCTTCAGCTTTCTCTATAGATTTTTCTAATATCATAGAGGTTCCCTTGGCTCTAATTTCGTGCTTTAGCTTCTCTAGCTTGCTTGGTGACAATATTTCGTCTACGTCAGTTCTAAACATCTTTTCACTGATTGCCTCCACGAAGTTATTGGTAACCTCAGCCCATCTTTTACGGCGATGCTCTATAGCGTCATTGTTGGATCTTGTATTGCTAGCCATGTCTATTCTTCTGCGTTGGAATATCATTTTCCTGGTACTGGAGCTAGGCTTAGCCCTGATGTTCGCAGATTCTGATGGCAAGGCTAAACTCCGTTGGATCTCTGAATCAACCAAAGGTAATGTATCAGTTTGCATACCTTCGACAGCTATATCACACCAATATTCTGCTGGATTCTTTATATCTGCCAATATGTTTCCAACTGCTTGGAATGCTTGGTCTGTCTCCTGAACCAACAGCTCCACGTCATTGGTAACGTTGGGCGAGTGACCATCCTCTAATGATCTCTCTAAGTTTTTGAGGCAAGGTGCAACAATGTGATCTTCGTCTCGTGGAGTCATTGCGACGGTTTGCTTAGAGCTCAACTGCCCCGGAACACAGAAAGAAGTGACTTGGTTCTGTTCAGTATCAAGATTTTGGTAGTTGGTGCTGGAAGATAATATATCTTGTGAGGGCACGAGTTGCCATGATTTCCTGTCGCTTGTTGTATTTTTAGTTTGAATCGGAGGCCAACATATTATCTTGGAGTCAAGCGACGCAGGCTGGGCAGTAGACAAAGAAAAATAAATCGGTGGTGTGTTTACTGAGCCGCAGCTGTACAAAGAGCTTGTTGATGAACAAGCAGTAGAGTACTTTGAGTGCACGCGACTACTTTTCAGTGTAGAGATGCGAACAGATTCTCCTTCGGGTGAAAGGTCTGACGTCGAATGCGCCGATTTGGAACTGCCCGAGGAAAAGGATAATGAATCGTCATTGAACTCTTCAAAGGCAGTGTTCTTGCGACGTGATATCATTTGCGTGAGATGTAATTCAGCTTTCAGGAACATGATGTACAAAGCAACATAAAAAGATTGAATGTCATAAAAAGTAAAGGACAAAAAGGCAAGATAGGAAACACATGACACTAGGAGCGAAGTCTGTGATCTTTTACGAAAACCGTAGAAGTCTCACAACCTTTTCCAGCCGCATATATAAAGAGGGTGAGCTAACGGTATGAATTAGTGGAGCTCTTTTTCTGCTTGAGTTTGACAAAGACGCTATCTGCCAATTGCTGGATTTGATGCCACCTCGCTTGAGATAGGCGCTGCTCGTACCAAAAGAAAAGCTGAACTTTCTTACGGTGAACATTTCCGTTCCCATTTGCGTGCTTGAGTTCGTGCATATCGGATAAGTGCCTATGCTGATCCTCGTGGTGCACGAGTTCCAAAGCTGCACGGTGAGATTGATAACAGGCACGAATAGATGCAGTCTTCCCCGGTATCAACTAGGCAAAATCCAGTTCCAAATATGCAAGCGAAGTGTATGTCTGTAGCACAACCTTTGCAACTTAACTCCGATCATAAGCGGCACTGTGCTGCTGGTACTGAGATCAATACTTCCGGAAAGTGTAGGTTTACCCAATGACGAACCAGATTGATAAGAAGAAGATGGGATGGAAATAGTTCTCCTTTGACGGGGTTCAAGGAAGTACGGGGACGGCAACAAGCAGAGGTAGGCAGTTGTGCGCCGTGAAACAATAGCCGCATTGGTTTTCTTCCAACGGCTTACCATAGCGAATAGACCCGAAAGCCCCAATTTAGCGACATTATACTCCGACTGAATACTGCATGACTTGTGTATATACGATATGTTATATTCGACGAAGCTGAAATTTCAGCAAGCCGTGGTTCAGATAAGCTGCAGTTCTGTACTTTTTGGGAGTCGGTTATAGGTACCAAACTACGTTATGCGATGCAGAATTCGGATGCTTAATGCCATCTTGTCGAATATGGATGGGTAGCTAATGGTTCGGTTGGGGTCGCGTTCTACTTCGCAGCCTCTTTTCTTGGTGACATGAATTTCTTTAAACGGACACTGATTGTCGGTAAGATTTTTATGATAGTTATTCGTCGGAGAAGTATACTTAGTGCAAGTCAGTGAATTCCACACGTGATGAAATATTATATATCCATTGATAATCTTCTATGAGCAATAGTCCATCTCAATCTCACCATAAGATGTCATTTTAAAGGTGTAGTGGTACTGGTGTAAAGGAATATAGGCTTTAAATTTGGTTTATTCTATGGCTAGGTATAAGGCAGGCTAGTATTACATCGAAACCTGAAGGAGCTTCTGAGGCTCGCTTGGATGCTCTGGTGGCATACTCCCTCCATAGCAATCCCCTAGGAAGCAGAGCCTACATATGTAGCTCACGAATCTATCCCTTCCAGATGATCATACTGCTATTGCTCCTAGCAAGGAATCGTGATATGGTATTCAAATGTGTCGCATCCTCCCAATTAATCATATAGCACTACCTTACATATAGTCGGACCACTTATCTCATACCGAATGAGTAATTATACAGGCCCTGAACGATGAGTCTTCATTGTGCCAGAAGATTTCCTTTTTAAGACGATGGATTTCATACAGCACCTATTTCCCTCCCAGTAAGATCCCGCTCCGCGGCCGCAATATGATTCAAGCGACTCTCACTTGACCTAGTCGCTAAAGTCGACCTAGCCCCAGACATATCCCCCATGCTCCGACTCATGTTAAGTCTTCCCATTCCAGAAATCTCAAACATATTCGTCGTCGTTGTAGTCTTCAAAAATGCCGAAGATGCTACTTGGGGAACATGAGTATAGGGTTGTAACGGCTCGTTTCTAGGTTGTATCTGGGAAGTTTCTATGGGTCTAGGAGGACCTCTGAATATCCTGCGTAGGCGGGATGAAAAGGCTCCTGGGAAAGCTTCGGTGCCGATCGGGGATGCTGGATGCTGTTGGAGTTCTGAGGTAACAGACGTGGAGCAGGAGGATGAAGTGCTCGAATTTGAGCCGTTTATTCTAAATCTCATCTTTGTTGTGAGACTCTGGTTGATCTTTGGATACAAATAGTTCAAGTTTGTGATCAAAATCAAAGATGTGGCTGATGATAATATGCAGGTTTAAGAGAAGAAAGACGTGGGTATTGTTTGAGATTTGTTGTTTTTGGAAGAAGACAATGCGTTTTTGGTGAAGAACAAACACCTATGGGTAAGGACTGTGGTAAAACAAACAACCAGAGTGGGCGCAGATGAAACATATATTAGAGACGGCATGCAGTTGGACTCTAGTAGTGCTGACTGGTACTATACAGATTACCCACATATTGTTTCCTTTTGTTGACAGAGACGTGTATATCAGTGTCATTGGCCTGATAGCTCTCAGCCACTCGACCGGGAGGAACTGTGCCTTGCAGTTAATTTAAGCATGCGTTGGAAGGGCTGGATCCTTCATCTAGCGAGACGACGAAATGTGGGCCTGAAGGACTTCGAAGGGCTGAGAATGCTATTAGCTCCAGCTCTAAAGTATAGGTTTTGTGATTTATCATATACCATATTCTGACTTCTGACATACCACATAGTAATTGAGATACTTTTATTGCTTGTAGAAAGGATGAGTATTGTGCTGGAAAAAGTTTTCGGACAGCAAAAAGAAATGTCAATTCAAATAAGCTTTGGAAATTCCCAGCACTCAGGTCAGGTCGAAGTTACTAAGTATAGACGTGGAATTTGCTGTACAGAACAGAGATGATCTGCCCCTCGTATCGAATTCGGCAATCCCACAATCCTACTGACTTCTCGCTCCATGCCAGACCCATGTTGGATGGTAATATCGTGGATCCCCTCACTACTTTTGCCAATCTACTAGCGTTTTCTTGGGCGCGTGAGTAGCTAGAAAAATCAGAAAACTCGGAGCTAATGGATCGTTATCGAACAGTTATAAAGTTCAGCGAAGTCAGACGTGAAATGGTCACAGGCATGGGTGACAGCTGTGCCCCATCGCCACCTAGGCAAGGCAAGCTGGGTTTTTATGTACCTGGTGGGGGCGAACAATTGGAAAGACTTTAACTTCGCAACACACTTACCAAAAGGGTAGGCGAATCATGAGAATCCCTATCAAATATTGCCGATTCAAACAGAGAGCTTCAAGTCCGTGTTTTATTGCAGCGTGTACTAGCTTTCAGGGGTTTCTTTACGCAGCTACGCTCGTGAAATCCAACTGAGCTTAACTAGGGTCAATGCAGTCATGCATGTTGGTTCCAACAGCTTGGGAAATTAATTAAACCAGGTTATCAGATTAATAGGCTATCAGGAATTGAGGTCGGCTAACCATCCTGTTGTACATTTTGATTACTTTTGATCCCCAGAATATCGATTACTTCTGTCCCTGTGCTGCAACTGGCTTAAGGATTGTGAGAGAACGTATCAATGTAGATGAGATTAACATCACGCAGAACTACGAAATCATATATCACACTATTATACAAAGAGAAATATGTTGTATGTGTCATAATTTCATTATCAGTACCTACGACTGGCTAATCAACTCATTCGTCCGCAATCTTTAGGACTGCCTTTCCAAAGTTTCTGCCCTGCAAACGAGTTAGCAAGTACAGATGGGGATGAGTGAAAAAGACCTACCTCAAGCATGCCGACAAATCCCTCTCCAGCATTCTCGACACCTTCTGTAACGCTCATCTTAACCTTGAACGATCCATCATGAAGCCACTTTGAAACATTCTCAGACCACTCCTTGAAGTATACTGGCCCCATATCCTTGTCGCCAACGATGAACCCTCTGAAGGTGATCCTCCTTCCTACGATCAAGAAAAGGTTCTTAACTCCGTATCTGTCTTCAGGCTTCTTGTTGTACTCAGAGACCATTCCGCAAGCCACGATGCGGCCAAAATCATTCATAGCATCAATAGCGGCTTCAAGTTGTACTCCTCCAACCTACTCAAGATTAGTATTTACAGAACATAATCAATCTTCCAGGATGATGCACGACTTACATTTTCATAGTAGATATCAATTCCGTCCGGAGCCAAACGCTTAAGTGCATCGGCTGGCTTCTCTGTCTTGTAGTTGAATGCCCCATCAAAGTTCAACTCCTTCTTGATGAACTCAGCCTTTTCATCCGAACCAACTGAGCCAATGACACGAAGACCCTCATGTTTTGCAAGCTGGCCAACAATTTGGCCCACAGCTCCGGAAGCAGCTGAAATGAATATTGTCTCTCCCTTCTTTGGCTTTCCAATTGCGTATAGCGATGAATAGGCAGTCAAGCCAGGCATACCCAGAGCTCCAAGGAATACCTTTAGATCAAGGTTATATGGGTTGACAATGGTCCTGAAAGACGCGATATCTTCCTTTGAGATGGCAGAGTACTCCTCATTCCCGTTGGCCCCAACTACTAAATCGCCTGCCTTGAATTTATCGGTATCCGATTTAAGCACCTTCATTATAGAACCGCTCGAGACAACGCCATTGATCTCATATGCTGGGGTGTAGGCCTTGATGCTGGCATCACGCATCTTTCCACGCTGGTATGGATCGAAGGAGGCATAGATGTTTTTGGTGATAATTCCGCCGGCAGGACTGCTCGAAGTCAGTTTAAACAAAAACAAAGAGGTTTAAGTAGGTAAACTTACGGAGCTTGATCTAAATCAAATTCCCTGGTCTCAGTGACCAAATCCTTTCCTGCTACTGGCAGACCCTGAGGGACCTTCTTGAAGATAAGAGCCTTGTTTTGAACCATTGTTGCGTTTGGTTATTGTGAGTGAGTTTTTTTAGGATTTTGTAAAAGTGTTGGTGGTTTTGAAGATCAGTGAAAATATATAGATAATTGTTTTCAAGGGGAATAATGATTATATATACACCTCTATATCTTTAAAACTCTACTACAGTGGAATCTTTTCCCTGATGACGCCGGAAGCGGACCACTCATTCTTACCAACCATCTACCCCACCATCTTGAAATATTCGGAGCTTGTTTCCAGTTTTAGCCCACTCCCGTTGCATACAGAGACTGGCGGGAGCAGTAGCAGTCTATAGCATGGATGGTTGGTTGAATTGATACTTTGAAGCGGCAACAAAAAGTCAAGCATTATTCATATGACGCAATTTTCAGTTGACCCTGCCGAGGTCCATTGAAGAGAGACGAGTCATGCTGCATAATTTGCAAGATGAACACTAAATATTACGAAACAAATAGCCGAGTGTTCAATAGGGGTTGTAAAGGGGCATGTTGTCAGCAAGCGAATATCATGTAAGCTCAAGAGGATAATTATGACTAACGCATATGTGAGTTTCGTGTGGTTGATGATAAATCTACAAAAATTCAAGAGGATGCAGCATAGAGTCAGGATTAGATCAGGAGTATATCTAAAGTATCCATTATTCTATACGAGGAATATGCAAGTTAGTGTAGCTTTAATCACACAGCTTCGCTGAGTAAGTCGATTGATCGGAGAGCTCCCTTGAAAACTTTCACGTCGAAATGTTTACTTAGAGAAACTGCTGTAACAAATGGCGTGAGAAAGACGGTGTTTCCGTCCATATGACATGTTCGAGCCCATACCAGGCAATTGACTGAACTCATCTGATTATTACTGAGTAGACTAGTGTGGCTATTTACTGTGGAAGTTACTTTGTGTCATCAGTAGTATCAGTTTCCGCATAGTCAATTTTGTGAACACGTGGAGATCGACAGGCGTTTGTAGAGTTCTGAGATTCCAAGTGATCTCTTCTGTAGACAGTTATGTGACCCAATTTTGACGTGCCAGAAAATGGCATATTTCAGGCCTCCTAATCTAACAGTCATAGCTTCAAAGACGTGGAGAGTGTGATTGTAAAATCCTTTAATTACATGTTTAGTGAAACACGATCTTCTGGTCGTTATCGCCAACGACAGGACATGAGTCACTGCCAAACGAGCAACCGATTTCTCAGTGAGAGAGTCAGGACTTCGATCTGAAGCAAGTATCTTACAACTAAAAGATTTAGCTTCAAAACCTCTGACAGGACTTGGCATACATATCACGTGATGTGACAACGAGCGCCAAAGATTAGTTCTAAATTACGTAAGCAGATACTTCTGAACTTTAAAGCCAAGCTAATTGGGTAAGGATTGTCCAGGATGACGTTCCTGAATAACTTCACTACTCCAGTCTGAACATTTTGCAGCTTCCCCAGAAAGTCCCATGTCGCTATGAAAACTTCTCAAACCAGTAGCCTCATACTCCTAGTATATTTCGAACTCTAACAAACTCTACAAATGGCTACAACTACAGCAGCTGGGAAGAGAGGGCCCAGTGTATTGGTAAGTTGTGTTATGAAGCTGTAGCACAGTCGCACGAAGCTGCTTTACTAATAGTAGACTTAGGTTACCGATTCTAGAGAACGCCCTCGAGCAACTCGGACTTCCTCATATAATCCCGTTTCGCCTCGCAATCGATTGCCCACTCGCCTCATTTCTGTCGATAACGTTCTACAATACGCATCAGAGATACCGTCTGGCCAGGCTAGAGGACCGCCAGGCAGGAGGCCAGCATCTGCTACCCAGCGACGGCCTATCTCTCAACCTAGTGTCACAGCTCGAACAGGACAACAAAATCTGCCTGTGCGAAGCACAAAAATCAGCGAGAAGTTGGTCCTGATTCCGGAGACTGAAAAAAATGATACGGATGGCGACGAAAGTGACCTTGTCGGTATAGATGAGGATGGCCCCCTAAGAGACTCCGAGATGGATGTTCTGAAAAGGAGAGGCGGTGTGCGGGGGAAAACGTACGCGGAGAGGCTACCGAAACAAGAGCGAGCCGAAAAGCTATCCAGAGTGACAGCATATTGCACGGCACAGGGATATAAACCAAAGGCTACTGCCACATTTGTGAAGGATGTTCATGGAGCAAGGACGAAACTATACGATGATTGCCTGTACACTGTCTATCATTTGCCATTATTACCAGGATCAGAAGGTTTCCGGGTTAGAAGCAGTCCAGTCTTGAAGAGCCCCGGCGGGAAGGCAGTTCTAGATGAGGAAATTGATCGAAACGAGAGGAGAGACTACCATGAAGGGTATTTTGAAGACAGTGATACATACGGTGTGAGGGGCGGAGAAGAGACTCCACATCACGAAAGTGAAGATGATAGGACAATAAGAGAAGAAGCTGGCAGACGGAGCAGGGAAGAAGCCCATAGTCTGGCACAGGGTCGAAGGACGGATAGCCCGAACCGCGTTACTCCTGATGCTACAACGTTTGCTGAGATGTTTGTTTTCTCGTATGGAGTGGTTGTATTCTGGAATTTTACCGCTCGCCAGGAGAAAGATATTTTGGCCGATATGAGTTTCTCAGAACACGAACTAGGAGTTTCACTTATCACAAGACCACATGATTTAGAAGATTATGAAATGGAGGAGCTCCATTTTGAATATAACCCATTGGTAGAGAGACCAAGAGTGTTCAACGACATGATCACACTAAGAAGTGGTGATCATATGATTAAATTGGCAATGAGCCATGCGATATCTCAGAGTACCAAACTGAGTTTCTTCGAGGAAAGGATGTCCAAGACGATGTCCGATGCTCAATACATACCTAAGCACCTTGCTCTTACAGGCCAATTGGGTATCTCCCGAACTGAGATGCTTAAAATCCTTGGCCGGCTTTTCAAGAGCCGTATGGATGTGAATCTCTGTGAGTAACGTTTGATACATATTATACTGCATGGTGCTAACTAATATAGCCTCTAATATCCTCGATATACCTGACTTTTTCTGGGAATCCGAACCGCTACTTCGACCCTTACATGAAGCTGTTCGTGAGTATCTAGAAATTGCGCCGAGAATACAAGTACTCAACGAGCGATGTGAGGTCTTCCTGGATCTTACGGAGATTCTGAGTGACAACATTGCGGATAGCAAGATGATGAACATTACTTGGATTATCATCGTTCTCATTATAATAAGTATCGCGGTCACAGTCTCTGAAGTCGGCTTGAGATTTGGCATGCTAAGTAGGGGAAGAGTTGGTGAAGGTCCTGGCGTGGTTCTGGTCAACCAAACTTATACCAGAGCTGATTTTAGCGCACCTCAATTAGAGGCGATTTGTGGTATGCCTATTGTTGGGAAAACATTTGCAGAATTATAATGGCGCCTCTCGCTCTCTTTCGTTTGTTGTATCTAATTTTAGAAAACTCTTAGCTCGGTGTTAGGGGTTTGATTAATTTCATATAGATGTAAATAATACAGTATGCTAGCATCGCATGTACCATCGGATACGCAAATCTACAAATCTAGTTTTGTGTGTAATTATCCATGCAATATGCCTTCCCCTAAAAGCGATCACTGCACACCTCGTTCAAAACCGTGGGGTGGCAAGTGCTTTGCGATTACTACCGAATATCTTCAAATGAGGAGACTTTTCAGAGAAGCATTCGAATAGCATGTCACATTTGCGGCCACTCTTGACTTCAAAGCTGGAATAAACATGGACCTTTGCTCAATGCTGACTATTTCCTTTGCCCTTTCCTCGGTTTTGAAAAGTGATAAATTCTCTACTTTCCACTATATTAGAGATACTTAGGACTGGATTGCGTCTTATTGTGAGAAAAGAGGTAATTTGCTAAAAATTGGTCCCCTCTTAGACGCTGGGACGATCAGAAGTTCGTGCACTTGCGTGCAGTGAGTCGGCCAGGCTTCTCAATTTCAAGCTCTCAAATCTTCAACATTATATCTATAGATAATTTCATAATCTCTATTTATTCTTCAAGGGATAATTTGTAATAGCAATTACGAAGTGTTTCACCCGGAATTCGCTCTTGAATTACGTATAAACATGCTATCGCGCCTGATTGGGGAGGGCGTCAAGTCGATGGATACTAGTATCCCTCGAGCTACAGCAGCACCGCGAGCTATTTACGCCTTTCAAACTTGTATAACACTTAGATCTGGATTCCCGAGCTTTATCATAATGCTGGATCATCACTTTTAGATCTGAGGTGACAATAGACTGCTGTGTTATATGAAGTCGGCCTTACGGATTAGTACCTTTATGTTAAGCGATCAAGGATCCCTGGTCGCTCGGCAATAAAGGTGGATTTCGGTTACGGTAGATAGTATCATTTATGAGCTTTAGATGACATAGTTACTGAAATACGCAGCTTATGGAATAAAGAACATATCAAGCAATTATTTTCCCTTCCCCGTAACTCTGTCCCGCATTTGTGACGAGAATGACATGCTCAACTAGCGCTGAAGTTGCAAGAGGTGACTCTTCTACAATCCGCCAGAGAACTTGTCCCCGTTCTGCATGTTGCTCATCGTCTCCTTCACCAGAGAATAGATGCTGTGATGGTAGGCTCCTCCCGGCCCTGTGACATTTCAATCTCATTGAATATCTTATGCAGATACTTGCCTTGTCGAAATCGCACGCCGTGATTGCAAGAATGAGCACAATCATCAAAAAAAGCTTCTCTCGAGCTCCTATTCCTCCATCCCACTCCCGTCCGACGAAGAACCATGCGACAGTCACCTTTCCAAAGCAAGGGCTGCATACAGCGGGATGTTGAACAATATTGGGTGTATTTGCAAGGTGTTGCTTTCCTTGAATTTGGAATCGTGCTGTGCTCTGGAAACTGGGACTGCTCGACACAAGAGTTCGGAGAAGGAGGGACTTTTGGCAGAATTGAGAAGGGCTTCTAGTGGGAGGAGTCCTGTCAAGTCGGTTGGAGGCACTCCTTGTGCTGAGAAGTCATGCTGCTCCCCCCCGAAGGGCGAGTTGGTGGACGCGGTCACGAAAACAAACACCTATTGTTCTACGCCGCCAGAGCAAACTGGAACCGATATTGGAATGAATTGCTCTGCCACCAAAGCTAGGTCCACTTGTTGTGTCAAAGACGGGTTATACTGCTGCGGGGAGGAGACAAGTTTCAACGATGATCAAGCTCTTGCTCTGGATCGTGGTAAAGGATGCTGTTCCGAACCAACTGCGGACCCAGCCGTTATCTCGAAATCTGTATGTGGTGGCAGAAAAGGAAGTTGTTCTAATTCAGCCACAGAACCGATTGTTGTCACTGCACCTCTGGACGATTGTCGAAAAGGGTGCTGCTCAGAGCCAATCTCGGTTTGGTCAGACAGAAAGTCGCCATTGGATCGATGCTGTTTCACTGAAGGTCAAGCTGGGAAGCACACTATCCTGGGAGTGGAAGAAGCAAATGGTCGTAAGCTTGAGAAGCTCCCAATCACTAAGGAAGCTTGCTGTTTCAAAACCAAGTCTGGAGGCAACAAAAGTTCGCTAGATATCGAGAGTTTACCCTACACGTGGGATGCGAGCGCCGATCAAGTGGACTTGGAAAAAGGCATTCTTGAAGTCGAACATCTTATCATCAGTGTCCAAGGAATGACCTGTACCGGCTGCGAAAAATCACTCTCCAAAGCTCTGACTTCAATGCAAGCGGTTTCCAATATCAAAACCAGCCTTGTTTTAGGTCGAGCAGAATTTGATTTTCGCGCAGATTCCGCTGATATCAGCGTTGCCGAGACTATCAAGACTATTGAGAAAATGACTGGATTTACTTGCTCGAAGATGATATTGTCTGGGCACGAACTCAACCTCATTGTGGAAGACCCTACACTCTATATAGGCCACAAAGATCTACCAAATGGGATTTCCGATATTGCTGTACTCGATTCTCGCACCATTCGAGTTACCTATCATCCAGAGGTTCTTGGTGCAAGAGATTTGATAGGCAATCCATTCTTTGAATTAGCCAAGCTGGCCCCAATGGTAGACCCTCCTATCATCGCATCTGGTAGAGCACATCTTCGCTTGATGCTCTTCAAGACATTGGTTTCTACTGTGCTGACTCTTCCTGTGCTTATCATGGCATGGGCCGAGCTTCCTCCTCGAGAAATCGCTTATGGAGCTGCTTCACTAGTCCTCGCAACAATAGTGCAAGTGTACATTGCTGGCCCATGGTATACTAGCGCTTTCAAAGCGCTATTTTTCTCGCACCTAGTTGAAGTAGACTTTCTCGTTGTTCTCTCCACATCAACCGCCTATATATACTCCATCATTGCCTACGCTTTCCTGGCTTATGAAAAGCCTCTTTCAACTGGGAGCTTCTTCGAAACTAGTACGCTGCTGGTAACATTGATTATGGTCGGACGCCTTGTGACTAGTCTGGCAAGACAGCGAGCTGTGGAGTTGATCTCTATTGAATCACTCCAGCCATCAACTGCTATTCTTGTAAACCAAAAAACTGACTCTCAAGCTGAGATCGATGCGCGACTCTTGCAATACGGAGATATATTTGTGGTTTCACCTGTATGTTTTTATGGAAATGGCGGCTTAGAAATGTTTCTAATTTGTTAATCTAGGATTCCTCAATCCCAACAGATGGGACTGTTATCTCTGGCATATCAGACGTCGACGAGTCCATGATCACTGGCGAAGCAACTCTCGTAGCAAAACAAACAGGTTCCGCGGTTGTTGCCGGAGCTATAAATCACTCTGGAACCTTAAAAGTTCGTCTCACTCGGCTGATGGGCGACAACACAATCAAAGCGATCGGTCTAATGGTTGATGAGGCAAAATCTTCCAAAGCCAAGTTCCAAGATATGGCAGACAGAGTAGCAGCTTACTTTGTCCCAGTTATCCTTGTTCTAACAGTCATTGTGTTTATTGTCTGGATCGGGGTCGGTAGAGGAATTCGAGATTATTCGACCACAACTGCATGCATCAACGCCATGACTTACGCTATCTCCGCCCTCATTGTGTCATGTCCATGCGCAATTGGCCTAGCTGTTCCTATGGTTCTGGTCATTGCTGGTGGAGTGGCTGCTAAAAACGGTGTGATCTTCAAGTCAGCAGAGACGATTGAAAAGGCTAGAAATATCTCCCATGTCGTGTTCGACAAGACAGGCACCCTCACACAGGGGCTGCTCACGGTGGAGAGAGATATATACCCAACCGGCGAAAAAACCACACTTGGTCCAATGATTTTTGGTTTTACAAGCAGTAGCAAGCATCCTGTGTCGATAGCCATTGCAGCGCATCTGAAGTCAAGTGTCACCAAAGCAAATGAGTTGAAGAACGTCACCTCGATTGCGGGTTGTGGCATAAAAGCTACCTGGGGAGAAGAGGATATTTGTGCGGGAAATCCATATTGGCTGGGAGTTGAAAACCTGCCAGCGGTCAAGAATATTCTTTCCCTCGGGCTTACCATCTTTTGCATCACCGTCAACAAAAGGCTTGTTGCAGTGTATGGCCTTAAGGATAGTCTCCGACCAGATACCACGGCAGTTATCACCGAGTTAAAGCGGCGCAACATCGAGATTTCTATTGTTAGTGGTGACAATGAAGAGTCTGTCATGTCTATTTCTCGAACTCTCGACTTGCCTGAAAGTCATTTGCGTTTTCGATGCAGTCCAGCTGACAAGCAGACATACATCAAGGAAATATCCAACGCAAAAAATACTGTGATGTTCTGCGGCGATGGAACGAATGATGCTGTGGCACTCGCTCAAGCATCTATCGGTATGCATGTCAATGGAGGCACAGATATCGCTCAAAGCGCAGCAGATGCTGTTCTTATCCGACCAGCTCTGGGCGGAGTCATCATCCTCATTGACCTTTCTCAGTCCTTTTATCGACGAGTTGTCTTCAACTTTACTTGGTCGTTCGTTTATAACACCTTCGCGATTCTGTTGGCCGCAGGTGCATTTCCAAATGTAAGAATCCCACCTCAGTATGCTGGTTTGGGTGAGATTGTAAGCGTTTTGCCAGTCATTGTTATTGGGGTGCAGTTGAGGTGGGCTAAGTTTACCAATTTCAAGGTCTAAGTTGGCTTGTGCTTGGTGGTGATTACACTGTTACGTGATGCATATAAAGGCGAAATAAATACAACTTAGCTAGCACTGCTCCGAATACAATATTAATTCAAGGGGATAAATCCTTCCTTACTTATTAAGATTCTTGGCATTTCGTGCACCTCTCGCTTTTGTCTGGATAAATCTGGCATTGCAGGTTTCCTTATGCTCTATATATTTAAAAATTTGAGTTGTATTTAAGCTTAAGTAATACAAGCTCTATATCATAGATTTGAATTCTAAAGACAGGCCAACAATTATAGTAGAGCAAAATAAATAGATACAGCAAATTTTGACACTTTAACAAGATAAATAATAATCTAGCTAATTTGTAGTATTTCTTAAACTATAAGTTAAGCCTCTCTAAAGAAATTGTTATAGAATAATAGCAAGTTAATTATAACTTAAAAATCTTAAATCCCTACTATATAAAGACATTATGCCGTAGAGTCGTTCTGGCACGCAGAGATGGACATTATTGCACTCTCAAGTCAACGCAGCCGAGGGAAGCTGCAATGAGCGTGGAAACAGTTGTTTCTAACATTAGCTCTGAGAAATTTATTGACTGCAATCTTATTCGAGGATTCGAAATAGACTACTAGAATAACATCTTATGTGCCGTATCGGAGTGCGAGGACGTCGATAGTATATGATTCAAACAGCCTCGGTCGAATGGTGCGATAGTGCACATCACAATGCCACGAGGCTACCGTCCAGCTGAGCTGCATGAACACAACCTCGACCGGACCCGACTAATTAATCCCCTCTTGATAAAATACATACATATGGACCCCGTGACAACTGTTCACTGACATGCTTTCATTTAGCGATCCTCTTAGATCCTGTGTGAATCATGCGCCTACTACAATATAATAACGAAGGCGAGTTCAGCCTTACCAAGGACTTCTCTGGCGACGATATTCCTGAATATGCTATCCTTTCGCATACATGGGGGGCGGATACAGAAGAGGTTACATACAGAGATATGACAGACGGCATTGGGAAGAACAAGATTGGATACAAGAAGATTCGACTCTGTGGGGAACAGGCCAAACATGATCAGTTGGAATACTTCTGGGTGGACACTTGTTGCATCGACAAAACCAACAGTGTCGAGCTTCAAGAAGCTATAAATTCTATGTTTCGATGGTACCAAGAGGCAGAAGTCTGCTACGTATATTTATCGGACGTTCATCTGGAAGTCAACGATGATCTTGGGAAGCTCGTCATCCGGGAAAGCATATGGTTCAAACGAGGTTGGACGCTTCAAGAACTTCTGGCACCCCAGAAGGTGATATTCTACGACTTCAATTGGCGACTAATCGGAGACAAGGAGTCGTGTTGTCCTGTCATATCGTCCATCACCGGCATCGGAGTCAATTGTATACTTAATCTTTCAGAGGTCAGGCGCGAAATGTATTTCACTCGTATGTCTTGGGCCGAGGACAGACAGACAACTAAGGCGGAAGATATTGCATACTGCTTGATGGGCATATTTGATGTCCATATGCCTCTGCAATATGGAGAGGGGGGTTCCAAGGCATTTAAGCGACTGCAACATGAGCTGGTTAAACGAACATCCTCGAGTTCCCTATTGGGATGGGGGCTAAGCTTTAAAAACTGCGTTTCAACCGGGCCGGATTTATGGAGCATTTTTCCACGGTCCATCAAACGACAGGATATCCTGGCGCAATCTCCAAAGCGTTTTTCACGTCAGCTTGTCTTGCAATCCGTCGCCACTCTGAGGGAACGCAGCAAGGCCTGGGTTCACACAAATCGCGGGTTCAAAGTCGAGCTGATGCTTGTCGAGAAAGCAGACTGGTATATAATTGCGGATGAAGAAGGTATCCCACAAAGACATGATCTCGCAATTGCCGTTTTGTGCTTCACGCGTCCCGGGAACTCGTTCGAGTGCCCTGGGGTGCTCTTATCCGGAAACTCGCTAGAGCGTACCTACAACCGTATCTCTTGTCTGAAAGGATACCCATCAGTAATGGTACCTGCACGATTAGTGTCCCAAGCAAAGCCCTCGAAGATTTACCTGACGGATCTACCGTCATATCGCGAGGTGCTGCCCCCGGCCATAAGGGACAAGCTTGTCTTAGTCGATGCGATTGGTTTTCAGGTTCATACTATTGAATTGCACAGATGTGATTGGAGGCCAACTGACAATTCACTTATGCTTCATCCAGATGTATCATATGACACCCAGCAATCTGTCTTACGGTTTTTGGACACTGCGGATCTGCGGTCTTACTTTGATTTGCGTATCTCAAACTCTTTCATTGTATCAGAGAGAAGTGAAGGTACTATCGAGAATTCTGACCTCTGGCGATTTCGGAGGCTAAGGCTAGAGGTTTGTGACGAGTACAAGGGATCCCTCATGCAGGCTTCATTATCTGAATCACGAGGTAATGCTGTAGATCCTCCGAGTGCCACAGTATCTGTAGGGGCTAAATTAGTCAAGATAACTTTGGAAGTGAATGAGAGCCTGCGATGGTTATTATATACTGTAACAATATCGACTACGCGTGGTGCGGACTTCTAGTTGTTTGGACTAAATACCACCCCCTATTGGAGCTAGCCTAGAACGAAGACGAGGTTTCTAGTAAACTATACAACAATTATTTCTTTCTTTGTTAGTGTTACTGTAATATTACCAACTATCTATGGTCAGTATAACTTTTGTCTTTTTTCTATCATCTTCTCACGAGGAGGGAAGGGATAAATTTAGCCACCGCTGTCTTTTTGGATAAATGAGCCGTTATTTTAGTATTGCCTGTCTCTGCTACAGAATCTCAATTAGATAAGTGTGAGTTGAATAACGATCAGTGGCTTGAGAGCAAATTTCAACAGTATTGGCTTTCATTAAAGTGATCTTCTCCACCTGTATCTTACTCCCTACTATGAACTACATGTTGGTACTTTGTTTACGAGCCATAAACGAGATGTAGGTTTTTTCAAGCACATTTCCATCATATCAAACACTTGTTGTATTGTTTAATTGAAGGTAACTATGAGTGGGTAGAAATGTAACATGCTTCTATACTGTGGTACTGTTCCCGTTCTCTATCATCTTACACAGACATCGTGGAATAACCAACATCTAATTTTTTGCAGTAGGTTTAAATACGCGACCATAGTGTGCCTTCCACTGCTCATTCAGAATATCGAAATTCTCAGTGTCATCGATCCGTTCCAGTGCAATTGCTACCAATCGGCGAATCCATGGGCCGCGATTATAGGCATCATCCATGTAAGTCGGGTCTGCTCGCTGCATAATTTGATCAAAATGAGCTTTGATGGTGAGTTCCTCCTGAGAATAACCATTTTTGGGCGCTTGGTCATAATCATAGTTCAGTGCCGTAAATTTGACAGAATTGGTCCATAACCACTGTGGAGGACATCGAGCAACAATTCGGGGGAATGACCTGACATCATCCAAGTCAACAACACCAGTGACAACCCAATCTCCACCCTTCTTTGGTGTTGGATAACCGTGTCGGTCTCCAATCTCAAAGATGTACCTGACAGTTTTTCCAGCAACACCCTCAGCAGAGACTTGCACATGATGATTACAGTCTGCGGCCTCAGGATCAAGAACGACATCAACCGAGTGGGTATTTGCACCATAAGAAGAAGCATCAAGAGTGATTTCAATCTTCTGCTGACCAGGTCTACTATGGGCTGGATTTGAGTTAAAGTCAAAAAGTTCAAGTTGAGGTTTGTCAAGTTGGCTGATCATCACATTTTTCGCTGCGAAATCCCAAGGCCATGCGATACAGCTCGAGTCCGAAATTCTGAACAGACCAACTTCTTCCATCTCGATCACAATCTGATAAAGTCTCTTCCACACCTGAGGGTAGTGGTTATCATTGACCTCGCTCCATCGGATTCTCTTATGCAGTATAGATTTTAGTAATGATGGTAGAGGCTGCTTCTCAAAGGCTTCCATTTGCTCCAAACCGGGAAACTTTTGGATCCAAAAGTTGCCTATGTCTAGGGTGTCAGATGGTGGGAGACGCTTTAGCGACCGAGTTCGTAGATCGCTCTTTGCAACAAGTCTACCAGGCTTCTCCGTAGGGATTGCTTCCAACTTTAACATTAGCTCTGCAATATTAGTAGTGATCTGGAGTTTTTCGGCAAGAGGTAGTTCGTAGTAGACTTGGTCCATTGTTTGTCCAGGAAATCTCTCTTGAATCATGTAGGCGGACCCAATAGAATTCTCTTTTGTTGAGTCGAAGGCGACGACTGGTGCCACTGGAATTCCATTACACTGGAAGAGGTGGTGCAAAATTGCAACTTGGTCTTTAATATCCGCAGCTGTATCTGAGATAAGTCCATTTCGAGTTGCTCTAAGAACAAAATTTCTAGTATGACGGTGCCTCAAACTCAAGCCAATGACTCTGTTAAAACTACCACCTTTCATGCGGGTAATTTTATCGGGTTCTCCAAAGCCGATAGTGCGACACAATTCGATGACTCGCGGTTTAAACTGCTCGAATGGAATGTGTCCATTAGATGGGTCAGAGTACTTGATAGTCGATGCAATGGAGCTAAAAGAACCGTTTGCTTCACTAGATAGTATACTAGAGTGCTGAGACACATTACTAGAGGCAGGTGAGCTACTGCAAGACCGTCGAGATGTATTCTGCGATCTGTGCGAATAGTTAGGGCTGTTGTCGGACATAATTAAAACTTTGCTAGAAAGGCAAAAGCCATCTGGGCTTTTGGGTTTGTCGACTATTTCAAAGCCCATAGTTGAAGAAGAGCTATTGGCACTGTGGTTGACAATTTCTTACCAGAGGAGAGTTGATGAAATCGAGGAGGCTAAATAGAATAGCAGCTTGTGAACAGTTCCTGCTTGATTAGTTCTTTAGGCGCAGAAGAATTTGAAGGAAAACAGAAGCAATAATTTCTTAAACAATATTGAGTAGCTGTTGTGTGATGCGATATGCATTCAGTGGCTTTACTAACAGACTTCTCACTTTTACCATGAGTTCTTTTTCTGTTCATGGACCTCCCTGTATGGTCAAAGAACAAAGCTGAATTTATGGAAGAATAGCTCATGTACATATTTGTACCGAGGCTCGAAATTCAGGCATCAATGTCTCACTCTTGGGAGCTTTCTGTTGTTACACAGTGTCACTATTTTCTTCATCTAAATAACATACAAACACAAAATTCAAAAATCTCCGGCAACATGTGATATGCTACGGGCTGAGAGTTCTAAACCTTTTTCGCCATAAGTCAAGGTGCCTAGTCAACGCTGCATTTGTTGTTTGCATCGCCATTGCTTTCTCTGTGTGGTCAATGTGATCTTCAATTACACAGGAAGCTTCTTGAAGAATTCAAGCATGAAATGTTCTCTGATACAGTATTAATCCCATAGCTCATTCGCGCCTATGTGAGGCTCAAATGCGCCTAAAAGCCTGGGGTATAAATGTATAAACTGAATTAATCAATGTCTCATTTGCCAGATTTTTGTGCTGTTAATGCTCCATTCCATGGTCCATTCGTCAGTGGCGAATCTTGCGTACAACACTACCTTGAATTCCTCCCTTGGGACATGGAACAGATACTGTTTCTAAACTATTGAATTCATGAAAGCATTTCGTGATAGGCATTGAAGGTCTACATTCCAATAGGATGACCAGTTTCATATCTGCTATAGCAACGCATTTCATCATCAAAATAAACCTGGCTGCAAGTATATAATTGTGGCCAGCTCAACCAGCTACTTTTGATACCACAATTAATTTGGGTACTGAATGTCTTCACGCATTCCAAAAAAATCTCTTTCGAACACAACGATGACTTCTATTGTCTTACACGCCCTGTTTGCGCTTGCAGGAGTTGTAGCAGCGCAGGATGACACTTGTGATCACAATACGTATGTATGAGAATACCATTTCGAACTGCTTTTCTTAATGCTTGAATTAGTTGTTATCAAGCCTATAATGCAATACCAACGGCAGCATCTTCTTTCTGCGCTAGATTTACAGCTGGCATCACAACCACGACAAGCAATGTTCCAAACTATGCCACCCAACCATGTGCACTAAACATGGTTTCCCAGATTTCTTCCATCTGCTCATGTGCATATCAGGCGACTATGTCCGACTCACCTTTTGTACCCACGTCTCCTTCGAGCACTTCCGACCAAGGGGCAAGATCCATGATTACTATCACTACCACAGTTTCTGTTAATCCTGTTGCTTTGTCACCTACGATATCCGCTGTAGCACAGATCCCGATTGGCTGTAAGGAAGACAATTGCCTCCGAGCGATGATTCGAGAGGGAAATATCGATTTAACTCCTTTCTGTCGTCTATTTACTACAGCTACTGTGAATGATCTTGCAGCTTTACCTACCTACGCGTCTATGTGTAAACCAAATGCGGTATCGGGTATCAGTTCCGCCTGTTCATGCCTGGTCCCAAAAACTGCAATGATTAATGTCAACGGTACTCAAACATCGGCACCTCTAAATATCACCACGGCCACAGTCTTAACTACAACCACAGTGACACTTCTAACGACTCTAGTTACTACTACGGTGACCTCGGATCCGGTAATATCACCGGTTCCTGTCGGTTGTGCAGAAGATAATTGTCTCCGCGCTATGATTCGTGAAGGAAATTTAGATGCCACGCCCTTCTGCCAAACCTTCACAACAGCAGTAATTTCGGATACAGCAGTATTGCCAACCTATGCCTCGATGTGCACTCCTAATGCTGTGTCGGGAATAAGTTCTGCATGTTCCTGTTTCGTGCCCAAACCCACGGGCTTTTCTAATGACACGGTATCTTCCAATCTAACATCTATCACTCTCCCATCTAACACAACTTCGGCACAAACCATAATTTTAACGGAGGCTTCGAATTTATCTAATGCAGCACCTGGGTTGGGGGTGGAAAATATAGTTTGCAACGAAGACAATTGCTTGCGAGCTATGATCCGTGAGGGAAATATCGACGCAACACCATTCTGTAATACTTTTACTACTGCGGTGACAACAGAAGAGGCAGTGCTCCCGAGTTATGCTTCAATGTGTACGCCAGGTCGGGTTGCTGGAATTAGTTCAGCGTGCTCTTGTTACGTCCCTCCTCCGACGCAAACCCCCACACCGACTGGGCGAAGAGCTGGGTATAATGAGGATAACTGTAGGTTCTTCCTGTCCGATGTCACCTCTAGCATCCTGCATGGAAGTGTAACTGCACTAATGCTAACATATCAGGTCTACGTGCGATGATCAGAGAAGGTGGCACAAGCGCGACTGAGTTTTGTGGGCAATTCACCACAGGTACCGTCACCAGTGAAGCTACACTCCCAACGTATGCTTCGATGTGCTCCCCTGACCCTGTTGGCCGAATTAGCTCAGCTTGTTCTTGTATTTGATACTTGATCCTAAATTTTTCAGATTTATTGCATTAACAGCATGCATTGAATTAGTTCGTTTTTGCGATTAACTGCGTCATTTGTGGCCTGCATGTTTTGGTAGTCTAGCACAGAGGGTATTAAATGAAGGCTATTATTTGGATTTAGTGTTTTCTATTATCTTTGATTCATACATATCAACGATCTGTCGATGCTATTAAGTGTAGAGCACTTCCTTTATAAAGAAAGATAGGACGTGTGCTGAACTTCTTGGTTCGACTCTCTATGTATCACCATAATGATTATTGCTTGAGCTCACTGGGGAATTGGGATAGATACCATCGAGCCTATCTTACGCCGACCGCAGTCTAGCCATGGACAATCAAAGCTTCGCGTCGCCCTTAAGAACGTCCCGTAAAAGAGTCAATCCCTCAACTGCAAATTGTACCATATTTCCCTCTCTATCACCACCAAGGCCAGTTTCTACTTCTCTCGAATACGTTCCTTTCTCGGTTGCAACAGCTACCGCCACGTACCCACTACTCCTGTCAGCACTATTCAACACTTAACTTGTCTAGCAAACAAGCACCTTGAGATATGAAAATTTTCATCAATAATTATACTTAGAACCATAATATATTATAGTTGAAGAACCTGATACAAGAAAGTGGTGCACTCACGGTTTTCTGTTTCTCGTTTCCCCTCCTGTTGGACCTGCAGTCCCACTCTCCGAAATGGTATACGTACTGCCCAGCTTCTGACGGATGTTCTCAGCTAGAAATGACACGATTTCGGGAGTTGGACCTTTGTATGCTTTTGTTTTTTCAGATGTCCATCCCGCTTTTGGATATTAGTGTCAAGTTGTAGTTCCCCCAAACCCAAAATCTAGAATGTAACTTACCAAATGCAATACGCGCTTCTAATGTATATAGCTATGAACGTCAGAAGCGATAGAAGCGATGAATCAGGGCTAAAAAGAAGGTTTGAGGAGGTATTTACAGTTAAGCCACCTTTATAAAACGCGCTGGCACCTGGACTGCTGAGCAATGAAGCTGAGATTAAACCACCGGCCACCTATAGCCAGCGATGTTTCCAAGATCAGTATAATGTCTTATGTAATTTACTTTCTTGGAGAATGGATAAAATCATTAGAGATAGATAAGTCGGAATTATGGAACAGGCGGAAGCAGAAGGCAAGGTATGAGACGTACAGTTTCTGCGACACTGACACTCTCTCCCTTCTCTTTCAATAATGTTGCAACTTCTGTAACTATTGCTCTGATCTTTTCAGGTGGGAATTCTTTGTTTTCCGTCATGTTGATATTGGAAATAGTTCTGATTTGGTTGATTTTGGATAATCGGTTGTAGTGGTGGAGAGAGGTGATAGATGAGGGACTTATGAGACGCAGGGATTCAAATTGGACAATTAAAGGGGAGGAAATTCTCATTGATTATAAAGTATGGATTTGTCAGTCAGTAGAGAAATAGATGGATTATGAATGACGGCACTGAGGCGATGCGATCATGACAAGGTATTAGAATGGGGGTGGAGTGCGGCCGCTAGTCTCGTGAGTGAGGTGAATGTGTAACAGAGTTTTGAGACTTTAAATAGACTTCAGTTACTTCTGTAATGTATACTTTAAGCTGCAAGTCTCTGCTAGTCTCTTCTAGTACTTCCACGCCTAAGCAACATATTTATGAGAAGTTGTTCGCATTATGCGATCTACACAAGGTTCCTGGTGTCATTTTGCTATCGAGAAATCCAATCCAGTAACTCCGAATGTTAGTATCAGTCCAATTCTCTCGGCCATTTCCTGAACATAATCACATTGCTTTTGGCTCAATCCTGCAACAAGAGTATATGCATCAATTAAGCCTTCTTGATGAACAGCAGATTATAGTACAATAATAATGTGAACCGCAAAGATTAAACGCGTGTGGTGTGCAAATAATTGGTGTGATTATGTCTTCTACGGCCTTTGTCAAGCTAAAACTTTTTAAAAAAGTGTGAATTTGGTAAATTGTGACACACTTTCCATCTAAGACGATGGCGGCTTTTTGGCTTTATAATCAAGCGGCTTTCTGAAGTCAGCCTTGATTTCCGAATGAAATCCTTATTACATGAGCAGGCAGTTGGCTTGGGTTGGCAAAGACTGGATAAGTGCGTTTGCTCATGCCTTGGTCCGACGGACTAAAATACCAGAGACTTCCACAGTTATATTTATCGGAACCCGACAGCGCAATGATCAGATTCCAAAAAGTCTCCTAGAGCATCCTGAACTCTATCTCGAGTATCATGACCCAAGTTTCAAGTCAACAAGCAAAAAACTCAAAGAGTAAGATAATGGACTCCAGTGTGCCACCAATATTTGGCACAAATGTTTGGAACCCTGAAAGATATGAATCATAGAAGTATCAAAGACTTTTATGAATTCATCTATGAAATATGTATAGAGAAGCTGACGGGCTTTAGAAAAATGATTGACAGATAATCTGCAATTATATAGGCCAATCTCAAAGCTCAGGGAGTTTGTTTCCGAGCTAAGGATCCTTTCGAAACGCTGCAAAGAAAATTTGAGGAGTCGAAGGAATCATCAAAGCAGACTAGCAAGAAAAACGATATTCGGAATCGGAGGTAGTGATAAGGATGACATGGCGTGGTGAGGGCAAATGAAAAGCTGATTGAGAGGATGAGGGCATGGTATAGACTTCGAGCTCGTCCTACTTTTGTATATAGATTGGTAATTGCAAGTAGTAGCGACCAAGGTAGTGTTTCCTAAATTAATGATTATTTGAATATATTAGTAGTACCCTTTCCGTATGGGTGTAGGGGAAGGTTACTGACTTAGGAAAAAAGGTGGTGAAGCGTCGTCCCCAACAGAGTAATCGGAATCGAATTGTACCATCTCCTGAAATACCGTAATATTTCAAGAGAGGCACGCTGCGTATTGCACTTAAGAGCTTCACACTCAATCTTCGCACCGGCTCTCCCATAGGAACAAGTACACCTTCCCTATCACCTTTCGGTATAAGGAAGAGACCTGCCCTGCTTTTCTGATGCCAAATGCAAGCGTGGAACACGCTACGCCCTCGCGGGCAGACCTGTTCACCTGGGAAAGGGAAGGAAGGTTGTTTGAAGAGTACTCCGAATTTCTCATATGCATAAAAGATCCAAGGATCTGACCGTCGCGATTTGAAGCGCGACAATCTGTTTGTAGCATAGAAACGCAGCGTTGAAGAGGACGACGCTTAGGGAAGAAAAGGGAGAAAAGAGCTTGAGCTGTTATTTTGAGGTCGAAAATATGACTCGAGACGCTAAGAGGGAGATCACGTGAAAGCCATTTGGCGACATCCAAACCTGGTGGGGTGTATTTAAGAGACTTGAAGTAAGGCTATCATTCTTGGTGCTTGTCAAATGCCCTGGTATCTCCAATAAAAGCATACTTTAGTGATCTCAAGGTGCGAACCAATAACAGACATTCTTCTTGGCCGACATAGCCTGGCTGGGCATCTTTCATACCTCATCACATAGCTTGCCACGCAATCCCTCATCGTACTTTATAGTTTTCCAACTACCTAAGCATAGCGCCCCTCGCACGAGAAAACTTCTGAGTAAAATAATTCGCAAAAATGTGCTTCATTTTCACCTGCGGTGAAACAGGTAGCTCTTACAAGCTCCAGAGCTACGACCTCAGTTAACTCTTTCAGAATTCACCAAACAACTCAAAGGCTACGAAGGTGTTACTTGCCAATGTCGTAATTGCGTCCGACCCCCTTAACGTCATGGTGTTTTTAGACCCCCCGCCTAACATTGTCGCAGGGCAATTATTCTGCGCACGTAAACAAACGAAATCCATGGTTTACGTTCTGCTTTATCCCGGTGATTCCACTCAGCGTACATGGTTATGAGGATGTTGTTTGTTCGATCTGCAACTTTGCGCAACCACTAGTCAATAGAGGAGATGTAGTTGAGCAGGCAAAACAGGTACAGATGGGAGGAGGAGGGCATGCGATGCAGCCACAGCCCGGTGCAGCTGGTGCTCCTCAAGGCTGGTTCGTTATATTTCATACTGCGACTTCCATTTCTGAAAAAGCCAAGAGCCTGGGTGCTGAATCAGGAGCCGAGACGAATCGTTGCAATTCTTGGGCGTCTCGGCCACTGAGCTCCTCTCACGTTCTAATCTCTTCACGTTTTCAGTTCTCGTACTAACTTTTGAATAGGCAGGGCAGTGGAGGGCCTGGGGGGCCACCTAAACAACAGGACCAGATGCGCTATGGTTAAATTACCACAAATATGATGGATCGCTTAGGATATATATGGGCGTGTGTCAGATGCATGCATTAAATTTGATTTGGGAGGCGTTACACAAATATGGCGAGGGCCAGGCGTTATGTTTATTGGGTAATATAATGTTTTTGTTCTAAGAAAACTTTCTGTTGCACAAAAAATGATTATATTCCATAAGGCTTTCAGTTCTGCATGTTCAATTTTTGAGTCAGCTAGTGCTTCTGTTGAGACTATAAACCATTGATGTGGCTTGTACAGTGCATATTATTTCATGACCGACCAAGTGCAGAGTTCTCAATTGTTCCCTCTGTTAGACTTCCTGCACTTCTGATGCACTTTTAAGGCATAGCACTGAATTTGAGAATTCTACGAAGTTGTACATTTGAACTATAAAATTCTTAAATTGATTTTCATACTTAAAATATATGCTATGGATCTTTAACGAGCAACACTATGCTATCAGTGAGAAAGGAGTTTCAGAAATCAAATACTTCATTACAGCAACTATTGGAGAAGTCTTTGTTATCAACGAGCTACTGGTAGTGCTGCTTTTCTGGTTCACTACGAAATGCAACATTGCACTGCTTGTTCCGATTTTACTATATGTGATCGTTCTGCCCGCCACAAATGTCAATACTACGACTTTAGACATATATTAAATTAGGCCAGCTTTTCTGGTCAGTCTCCATCTAGGATATATCTAGAAAACAAAACAAAGGGTACGTACTAGCACTTTTGGGGCAGTGCGATGTCACAATTGTCAAAGTCATCGCCATGTAAATGAACAGCACACTGCCTAGTGACGTTTACAAAAGCTCGTTCCTCATGTCCCCTTGCCAGAATAGAAGTAAGACATCTATCATGGCAGGTGTAATTACCTTGTCTTACAACCACGACCTCTGATTCAATTTGTGTTCTATTCTAAACATCTCGGTCAATAATCCACAGTCGTATTCTTGATCTTCTGATAAATCTTGAGATTGTTTTAACGCAGCACAATTGTCAGTTTATAAAGAATATGTGATGATTCACTTAAAGTGCTTGTGAGTTAATTGTGTTTGACCACTCCGCCCTTATCTGACTATAATCATAAATCTTGTATTAATGCCTAGGCATATCACGTGTCTTCGATTAAAATAGGGGCAGGCCCGAACAGGATCCTACGCCGTCTAGCCGATTGTCGATCAGCGGTAATTGCAACAAGATCTTCATGGAAAATTCCCTGATTGCACTTATTTACGACGTTTTCTTTCTCCATAACTGTCAAGTGGATATTGGTTAAGCGAATTTGAGAGTCCAGATTATTGCATTTTACAATGACTAGTGTATCTCTCCCCCTTTCAACATCTGGTAAACTTTTCGTGATTTGAGACAACTTCACTAGTTTGGAACACCTGGATATTGAACGAGGAAGGGTAGCTTTATGTCTAGTCGAAGGACTAATCTGGAGTGTTGTTAACAAAAACAAGGATTGTTGAACAGAATCCACCCCATTATAAAACGATTCCTACTCCGCTTACCCGGGACGAACCTCTTTCGTTGACAACAGTCCAGTGTAATAATCCCTCAGCTCTCTTTACCAGACTAAAATTTGTCAGAAGACTAACGTGACTTTCTAGCATGTTGACAACAGAGGTAGTCGTAATCGGCGGTTCCCACGCTGGTCTGGGCATAGCAAAGACGATCATCAACACGGTCCCTTCAGCCAAAGTCACAGTGATCAGCACAAGTAAAGACTACTATTTCAACATAGCTGCTCCTCGTATACTTGCTTGCCCTGACAAGGTCGGACTTGATGAAGTACTCTTCCCAATAGAACGGCTTTTCCGTAAACACCCGGAATCACAATTTGAATTTATACATGCATCTGTAACGAAGCTCGATATCAAACTCAAGACTATCACTACAGATAGCCGCATGGTAATCAGCTATCATTATCTTGTTATAGCATCTGGGAGTATGTCTTGTGCTCTTCATTCATGTACTATGCCTTATTCGATCTGTATTAACGAGTTTTTAGGTCATACCCTGAGTCCAACTAGTCCTTGGGATAGTACACTTGTTCCATTTAAACACCCCTTTCAAGATACGATAAGGACCAGCATTCCTAGAGCACAGAATGACATTGCCAGCGCTTTGCGTATTGTGATTGCTGGCGGTGGTCCTCTAGGCATTGAGTTGGCTAGTGAAATTGCAGAGCAGTACCCAGATAAGACCATCACTATGGTTTTTGCTAGTTTTCGCTTCTTGGAGGATCTCAAACAGGCGGCTAGTATTGAGGCGGGAAAGAAGCTTAATAAAATGGGAATAGTCGTGAGGTCGGGAGTCAAAGTAAGCAAAATCTCATAAACTCACCAATGAACATTTTTACGGAGAGAGATGAAGAATTTGAATAATTGACATGCCACATATAGGTCAAAAACTCCGTATACAACAAGAACAATAAAGACTGGACTGTGAACTTGATGGACGGCACTAGTATAGAAGCAGATCTATATATCCCTGCCACAGGAGTCTTCCCTAACAATAGTTTCATCCCGCCCGAGCTTCTCTCTCCAAATGGGTGGGTCAATACTGATGAGTATATGGCCGTGAAAGGTGCTGCCAATGTTTACGCTCTCGGAGATATCGTAGAAGGGCAGCCTAAGCTAGCCAGCATTATTAAGACTCATACCAGCGTTACCGCGCACAATCTAATGGTTGACATAAAGGGAATTGGTAGCCGGCAGCAACTCAAGCCACCAGCGATAAGCGGAATGGCTATAAATATTGGGACAGGGGGGACTGGACAAATTGGACAATGGGTGCCGTGGGGTTGGGTTATCTCGTGGCTAAGGGGGGACTATTTTCTATCGAAGACAGATCTTTTCGTTTCGGAGAAGTAAAGAGCTTCGGATTCTACTCGTTTGGCATTGTATTGATCGTTGTGGAGAATTCATAATACCCCGGGGCTAATCTGTTGATATGTATCATAATAAACACTTATAAGTTATCATAATAAGGATTCTAAATACGTCATGAAGCTGGTATCTCCATAATTCATACTTCATGTGTGCAGACAAGGTAAATAAGCTCATCGCGTGGCCGAACTTTACTTTTTACAGAGGTCGAGCTATAAGGATCGAAGGAAGACACTAAGGTGGCATCTAGTCAGCAAGTTGAAGTGATCCTGATCACAGCAATTCTTATTATAGTAATATATTTCCTGACTTATTAAGATCACAGTGAACTAATTTGCCGGCTTATTACCGCCTTGACCGGGGTTTTTACAGTATTTGAAGAACAACCCAAGATTACGTATTGGTATATGATTTAGAAAATAAAACTGTGTATTGAGGAGTATCTGTTCACCTATCTAGGAACTGAGCATCGCTCGGATAGTTTTCTGAGCAGGTTCCAAGTCCTTGCCTCTGCTTTTTAACAGGTCATGTAAAGTGCTATCATGGACAACACATTCTCCTGCTTCTAGAGCAGCATAAGTTGTCGACCACCACTCTACACTTGCTCTTTCTTTGCCTTGTTGAGTATAATAATCTTCATATTCTTTCCTTGAGACCAATTTGGTGGTAATCTCCTTTCCTTTGATCGTTGAGACGAGCTTAGCAATGTCCACAAGCGCTAAAGCCTCGTTTCCTGTGAGATAAATTGTTTTTCCTTCGTATTTACTCGACGTGTCCGACACTATTAAAGCAGTGGCATATCCAAGATCCGGAATTGATGCCCACTCTATTGGTCCATCACCAGCCACAACTATCTCGTTACGATCGTCGCCCTTCAAATCGTAGTACCCTAAATACAAGGGCCACGATTCATTGTAGAGACCTTCTCGGATAGCGGTAAATTTCACGTCCTTCATTTCGGAAAGAAACGCCTCAGTACGAAGATGAGCTCGCATCACACCGGCACCCGATTTGTCCCCAAAAGCGAGAGATGTGTAATAAATATGCTTTACCCCAGCCTTTTGAGCAGCTTTGATAGCATCGATATGGCTTTTCTCTCGTCCTTCGCCTGGGGGAGGGTTGTTGAGGTCCAGTGCGATACTAGGACTGGAGACGAGAAAGAGCTTGGTACAACCTTTGAAAGCCTTCACCATAGACTCGGGATCTTCGTATTTCGAAAAGCGAACTTGAACGCCCTTCGCCTTCAAGTCATCCCATCTTGAATTGTTCGGATCAGAGGAGGTACAAAGCACGAGCTGATCTGCTGGTACGAGATTCTCTCTTAGAATGGAGTTGAGGACAGCACCACCTATTTTGCCGGTTGTTCCTGTAAGAGCTAGCATGGCGAATATGAGTTGTGATTTTGGACTTAAGATGATATTGGGGAGGAATGTAATGGTTGGGAGCAATATTATCGGAGGGATGGGTCACTTTGTATTAATAGTGCTTTCTTCTACTGGGAATATCTAAGCTCTATCCTAACTAGCAATGGATACGTCATCGGACATACTTGTCCATTTGTAAGCTTCTGCAGTCCAATATGCGGATTTAAATGTTTGAACTCCAAAGTTTGAAAACCACGAGAAACAAGTAGTTTCAATACTATGCAGCTCTTAACGCCGTTTCTGTGGATTAGTAATAGCTGCATATCTACTTCGTTTGCTAATGGTTGGAGCTTTAAAACCCGCTAGGCGCGGCTGCACCCTTACCCACCCGACCGATTTAATTTACAGTAGAGGAAATTTCTCTTGTAAACAACAAGACAGATAGGAAACAGACCAACAGTTCTAAGTGTGTTAAAACAGTTCTAAGTGTGTTAATTAAACTAGATCTGCGAAATAACTAAGGAATCTCCATTGGATCTTTAAACGTATCACATGATTTTAACTTAAAGATAGGTTAAAACCACAAAAGCATAGCTTACAAGCTCTGCTACTAGATATCATAATCATATCGCGATTTCTTCATAAAATCTTGATCTTTTTGACATTCCAGTGTACGTGCCTTTAGTCCTACAAGCTACTGGATATCACGTGAAAATGAGGTTTTCAACCGCTTATACAATTAAGACTGAATTTCATATACCAAGTTGATATTTTATCCATTTAGGAAACAGTACAGTACAGTAATAGATGGTATTGATTAGTCGAGAATCTTTCCTTGAACTTCGAAACTTGGATAGAATCATGCCGCGAAAAGTTGTAATATAAGCAATGTGTACTACCAATCTAAAAGGTACCAATCTCTATTCGTCATATTGCCTTATTTCGGACTTGAATCTCCCTAGCTCAATACTTGACGCCTGCTTAGATTTGTATATGTATAACAATACCTATGCCGTCGTATCCATTTATTAATGATAGCTAGTGAGAACTGCGACAGTATTCTGCAGAGCACGGATCGTTCGACAGTCTATGCATGTACCTGTATCAAATGCAAATGGATCATTTGATTCCCACTCGATGCTAGTCTAGCTTGGTCAACATTCATAGACAGCTATCAAACACGATTTCTTGACTTTTTTTGCTCTTGTAATGCAGTTATAGGACTTCTGTCATCGACGATTCTGTTTTGTCATTTGATCTTCTCTACCGTTATTATATCGAACATTATTGAACGTTGTAACTAACACGAGATGTTCCTTTACTTCTCGATATCTTCTTCACCTTTGTCTCTCCACATAAATCTGAAGTATCAACGTGGGTGCCTCCACAAGGATAGACTTCAGCGCCTATAATATTCACAACCCGAAATTTCTCTCCTGGAGCAACCAGGCTGCGATCGGGAATCAGTCGCTCTAGCCCACGTTTGACAAAATCTTCCTCATCCCACCAAGCCACTTCAACCGGCATCTTAGCCGCAATGTACTCGTCAACCTTTTTCTGAATTGGATCTTTCCACTTCCCCTCAATAAGACCCTGAAATTCACATGCTGCCGAGTCCGGAAAATGCGATGCTTTAAGCTCGTCAAAACCCTCGACTTCTTTTTCCAGTAGATGTCGGACGGCAGCTCCCAAAACGTGACCAGCGGTATGGAAACGTGAGTACAGCAGGCGCTTCTCCGCGTCAATCACTTGTTCGACCGTTTCCCCAATCTTGAAAATACCAGTCCCACTCTCTGAAGGACTTGAAGAGCTGAAGCGTCCAAAGTGAAGAACTTGTCCATCATTTACAGCATCCATTCGTACTGTAGCTACCCCGAAAGATGTGCCTGATTGATCTATGATCTTGCCAACATCAGATGGCTGGCCGCCGCCTTGTGGGTGGAAAATTGTTTGCTCGGTGACCACGACATGGTCCTCATCACTGCCTTCCTTATATAACTGACGGTTGGCTTCGTCGAGCGCAGTAAAGGGTTGTATTGATTTTATTATTGTTTGCAGAGTGTGTAGCTTTGCGTTGTGTTGGAAGGCAAGGTAAGTGCGAACTCCTAAAGCCATTTCGTGAAAGAGTGTACCTGTAACAGGAACCACATAAACTGATTCTGGCCAGAGAATTGGTGCTTTTGGAAGCTGTATTCTATTCTAAATAGTACCTAGTATACCGTTGGTAGTGAAGTGTGTAAATGAAAGTGAAGCTATCATGGGGTGGGAGACAAGATCGAGTTATATTCGTCGATTAATGTCGTAACCTTTGCTTATTTATTAGTGAGGTGGGTCTCCACGCCTTTTTAACGAACCCCTATTGACATGCCTGTCTACATGATAGTAATGCTTCCATGCAAGCCTTGCTCAAATATATACAGCTCAGGGATACTATGATTTTTTTCACACCTTATTGTTGTAGTTTCCTAGCAACATCCTCATTTTTTTTTCAGCAAAGCTCTGGAGTGTTAATGGCTAGTCACGTGATAACGAAGTGCTTTATCATGATTTGACTTGTTTCCTTTAGGGAACGTATATTGAAGCACTATGGTAGCATAACACTTCTAACAACCTGACTTTCATTTCTTGACTCTCTCAGCCTTTGCCATGCTCACGGCTGCCTTTCTTACCGCTTCTTTTGCCTCTTCACTCAGCAGTTCGCTTGTGGCTAACTCTTCTAGCCTCTGCTTCCAGAACGACCATCTCTCCCTACTGAAACCCGCTCCTTTCCACTCTCCATACTCACTCCCCTCGAAGCAACCCTTCTCAATTTTGTCTGCTCCCATTAGCAACTCCTCACTTGCAAAAATGAGCCAGTTTGTGGCAGCGGGAACATTTGTCTCCAATGACACGACCTGTTTAGATTTCGTGTCCTTCGTCGCAACTTTCTTCTCTAGAGTGGATACAATGAGTGGGATGGCCCAAGTAATATTCGAGTACATGATACCAACACTTTCAGCGCGAGCCGTGAAGGCGTGAAAATTAGCCCACCGATCCTTGAGACTAACGCCAGAAGCACTGGAAGAGGATTTCTCCTGTATATTACTTTTTAGTGCTTTCATCATCATAGTCAGCCCTACCATTTTACCGATCTCAGATCCGGGGAATGCCAAAAACATACAGCTATGAAGGCCTTCTAATGTCCAACTTAGTCCCTCCCTTTGCTTCTCATTGCTCCAATCCACATCCCATCCGTTCTTGCCTTCTGGCTTCGGAAGAGAAAATATTGCGTTGAAAAGGTTAAGAATTTGAGGCTGGGCATTAGGGACTTCTTCTGCGCAGGCAAGGAGTAAGTTCCATATCTTGCCTACACGATTATTCGGCGGCTGTCGTCGGTCTGATGCTTGCGCTGTAATCTGCTCTGCCGCTTCGGTTGCGGTAGAATTGCCCTGGAGATAAGACTCGAGAACACCGGTCTCATGTTCCTTATTGAAGCCAGGCTCTGCCTTATAGGTTGAAAAGAATTGGGTGTATGCGTCGGCCATATTGCTTCCTCGCACGGTGGGTTTCTTAATAAGCTAGTGGAATTTGTGCTATGAAAATATTTATGGATAACATGATTAAATAACGACTTTTGCCGAATTAGCTTTTGGTTGTTGAGTATGGATAGTTACCGATCAATTTTACATTATTGACGTGAGGCTAAGCGAGCTAGTGCACAGCCCCACTTCTACTTCCGCAATGTAAGTTAGTTGGCTTGTTGAAAGCAATGTTAGTACCTGGGAGAAAGTCGTTTTGGCAAAATCATTGCTTAACCCTAACTCAAAGTTACTTTTTGGTTACTTTGGAGGCAGTAAGGTTCTTCTTAAGCGTATGAATGTGTGATAAGGTACGTATATGAAGTGTAACATTAAAGAATCAAGTGCCGTCAGAAAACCAAAAGAAGTGTGGATAATATGGAAGGTTGTTCTGCAGTGCACTATATATATATTGGCGTGTAAGATTTACAAGCCCTAGAGAAATTGAGAGGAAGATTCCTTTAACACACGTCCTAGGCCTTCTGAAGTGGAGAGAAAGTGTATTGTAGATTTCTAGTATTGGAAGATGGGTTTACTTAAATCTGAGTGGTTTCACCCTACTCGGCCTATCAGCTGCAATCACCTTCTCAATCCAGTTTTCCCCCAACCATTCTTCTTACTTGAGCTCAAAATCCTGCGTTCTCTTCTTATTAATTCACCCACCAAGAAAAATGAAGTGTGTCGCCATTATCGTTGCATTATCATTCTTTTCAAGTGCCTTTGCTGACACAGTAACTTATCGAGTTCCCCATGAACGTCGGTGTCTACTCAGGCAAAGACGTTACAGAATTGCCAGATTATTTACCGTTCAAAATTGATGGAGAATGCGCATATTAGTGTGATTAGTAACACATATTTATAATTTTAGAATGCTTCTTTGAGATCTATCTTATTTTTGCTAATCCTTTCGGCGATGATCTGTAACATGTTTAGCGTTCTAAAACAATAGAGTTAACCAGATCACTGGTTTGCAAGATGTGGTTAGGTATCTGTATCTGTTTTTCGCGGTACTTTTAAATAGAGTTTAAGAGTCAAGAGGAATATCACAAGGAAATATGGATATTGTATTTAACCACACTATTTAACTAGAAGTGGCACTATCAAGTTGATAACCTATAGAGAAATAGTGTTTAGAGCTATCAGATTATACAAATTTACACATCATATTCTATCAGATAGTCTTGAACTTCAGTTCATACGAGCTTTTCCGTGGTTACACATACTGCGAAGGAAAGCTTTTTGATCTCTGACCATATTCGAATTGAGTTAGCTCGCAATGAAAACGGCAGCTTGGCATCATCATTAGCGATTAGATTGATAATCCTCTTTCACCAAGTAGCTATAACTCTTTTCACTATGAAGTTGTAAAGTTGCAAAGATGCAATTGGAACTATAGAGTATTTACTCAGTTGGGAGATCTGAAGCTATAACGTAGAAAAGATCGTTGATAATTTTTGGCCCTCACTTAACAAATAAAATAGTGAGGCAGTCATTAAATCGTTCAATAAAATAAGGAGATCAAGTAAGGCAAACCAAAGAAAGGAAAAGCTCCCACAGTAGCAATAGTTCGTCCAAATCCACCGGACGCAGCACCCTTCGAAAGCTATTTGTATACTAAATTATTCAAATCACGATGTACCGATGGTACAATACACGCTTCACAACAACCTGCCTTTATCGTTCATATTACCGGCAGAAGTCCACAGATCCATCAACTTCTGAACAACACTGTCCCCTTTCTTAAGATCCACCTTCAAATTGAGAATATCATCCATCTCGTCTTCAGTCGTCTCACTATCAGAGCTGTAGTGATTTGTCTTCGAGGTAGGCTTGCGTGCCTTGATACGTTTCATCCGTCTACGCACGCCACCGTTATTGCTATCGCTGCTATAGCACGTATCACTTTCACTATGATGACTAGAGTACTTTTTGCTCTTTTTTGGCAATATTGGGAACAGTGGACCACCATGAGTTGGTGGCTGTCCAGGACCTGTTCTCAATGGAGGAGGGGAAGGAAGAGCAGCACCCGGAGCCGGTCTAGGTCCCCATACATGGCGAGGTACCGGTTCACCTCGTAAAAGCGAACGGTAGACTTCATGTGGTCTATATTGTGGCTTCAATGTACGTTGTGCAACCAAGTATAGTCGTCCAGCTTGTGAGGGATCAGAAGGGACTCCCACAAGGCTGTGTAGAGTGTAGCGAGTAAGCTGGATAGAAATTCCATTGTCGTCATACAAACTGATCTCGACCCAGCACCATTCAAATCGAGGATCAGACTCATTGCGTCTGATGTCGTCCATTATGCGTGTAACCTGGTCGCTTTGCGGTTCGGTTAGGCGTAATTTAATTTCAATAACGTTATTTCCAGTAAACTTATATTGCTTGACATGTTCTTCGATTAAATTCCGATCTGAACTTTCCTGACTGATAGTTACACGGTTCCAATTTCGTGGATTGTCAGGCGTGACCTGGTCGCAGAGATGAACAGTGAACTCTCTGAAAGACGTTAAAACCTTTTTACAGTCATTATCGTTAGGAGGTGGTGTTGTGTCGCTATATCTAACAGAGGCTGTGGGAGGATGAGGTGTTGGCTGAGGTGGTAAGGGCCCAAAGGAATTGGGCAAGCAAGGTTCAGATGGTTGTGACAAAGTCGGAGGAGGACACGAGAGATCCTGAGGTCGTCAGCATGACTTGGTGTTCCGAAGTCCAAATCACTAGTATACTCCAATGAAGCAATACGCAAGTCAGAATAATATATTTAAGAAAGGGAAGCTCACCGAAACTTGAGTAGAGTATAAAACAGAAGATGCCCCTGCAATGTGAGGGTGTTTCATATCTCGTGTATTTGGATTAAATGGTGGTGGGGAAATCGCTCCAAACGGACGAGGGTATGGCAGATGACCAGGAGGTAGTGGTATGGGAGCCAAGAGTCCAGTCTTATCCTGAATCGGCTTACCATCCACCAACCTCTCTTTACAAATGACAAGAATCAGACGACCCGATGATACCGAGAACGATGGACGGGGGCCGGCAGAGGGACTGCGCAAAAGATCTGCACACAAATGAAGCCAAGCGTTTGCTTTATTCTCCTGGAGCACCTTGAGAGATATAAGCTCACGCTCACGAGTCTCTGGAAGAGGATGGAGGAGCTGATGCAGTGTTGATCTTTCAAGTGAGTCAAGCGTCTTGTAGACTTCATACCACGTGTTGTGGGCGAGAATTGTTTTGAGATGAGTAAATTCGAGCGAGTGGAAAGCGGAGTGAGGAACTGGCTTGATGAGACGCTTTTGGCAAACAAAAGCTGTTAGTTGTGACTCTGAATTACTAAACGAACGTCTCATATCTTCAGCTAGTGATTCTTTGCTTCTAAAAAGGCTTTTGAATCTGTAGCTCAGTGTGTTGAACTTTGCACCAAAGATTTGAGCTTGAGGAGTTTCAGGCCTAATATAGAAATCAGTCTTTGTAAATGCTAATTATTAACAAGGCAACACGTATACATAGGCCAAAATCCACAGAGGAACTGATTTGTCATGAGCTATACTCAAGAATAACTTACTGAATGAGCGTCTCCTTCTCGACTTGGATTTCTTGCTGGCTGATTTTCTCCTTCAAATCTTGCTTCTCCTTTGGCATTGAGCTAAGAAAAGTAGGAGTCGAGGTTGACACCTTGCTGTCTTCAGAGTATGCAGGTGGTTTGGCCTTTCATTAGTTAGCGATACAAACTCCACGAGCTAAGGGTTCTCACAATCTCATTTGCATCTAGAGGAGTAGTTGTTGCCGATGCCGGTGCCGGTGGTGGTAGAGGAGATGTACCCTTTTCCACTCGAGCTAGTGCTGGAGTAGGTGGAGCATCCAGACGAGCTGGAGGAGGTGGTGGAGGAGGCCCAGATGTAATTTTGAGACTTCTATCTGTTCGACGATGTCTATGATCAAGACTAGAAAACGAACTATCTGAGAGATCCGTTTCGCTTCCAGTTGAATCATAGTCTGTAAATGAAGACCGTCGTATCCCATAGCGATTAAAGCCTTTGGACCTTTTACTGGGTACTTTAATGCCAACTAGACTGGCTGTGCGTAGAACTCTCTTGTTGCAACTAACGATGCTCTGAACATCAACTTTGCCAGATGATCTAGCTCTATATTAGGTCAGTCGAATTGTATTTGAGCGAAGCTTCACTTACACATCTTTTGACAATTTAGCAACAGTCCCAACCTGGAAAACAAGAAGAACGCGAAGCTGAAGTTCATATAACCTTGGAATATAGTCACTCAAATCGTCAATCGCTACATCCCACTTTGTCGTCTCAGCCTTCTCTAGGAAGGCCTTCTCGTCAATCCTCAATTTTAACGGATCCAGAACCGTATCAACAGTCTTTGTCCCAGCGTTTCTTTTTTGTTTCTGCAGTTTCTTATGTTCTTGACGAGTGAGAGCTGCTTCTTCAAGCGCAGGCTCAATTTTAGTAAGGACAGTAGCAATCTCCAAGACTAGGAGATGAACGTATTTAAGGCCCTCATTGCTGAACAGATGGGGCTTCTGAAGTTCTTCGTTAGGAGTAAGAAGGGTATGAAGCTGCCTGGTGGTTGCCACGCTGGCATCAAGGAGATTAGTTACTACTAGGAAATCACGAGGGATAGATTTTGCGATAAGAGAATAGTTATGGAAGACTGCTGAGATCTGTCTCCCATAGGCTGCGACAGAGCATACAACAGCAGCAAGCTCATCGACTTTCACGACCGCCATTTGGTAGAGCACGAGAAGATACTGCACTTGCTAAAAGCGATAGAAAATAAAAGAATAACTTTGGAAAGATGAAGTTTATGCGAATATATGGCTTTTTATAGCGAAATCTCATCTATGCTGCAAACCCCGCTCTCAACACTGCGAGGCTTGCAGGTGATACGCCATGCACTGCTACCACATACTCGCCTCATTGAATCTTAGGCTCGCTGGCATTACATATGAGGGCTGTTTCTTTTTAAATCTGCAATTGGAGACCTGTAAAACAATGCGGTGGCACCACATATGTTGTACGCTCAGCGCGGCAAAAATTTGAAATCGACCGAGTGCTACAAAATAAATTCTGACAGCGGAGTCGGGGACTTTAGGACCGAAGACGGGCGAGTATAGTAGATGATCAAGCACAAACGACATGTGCTGGGTGGTCTCATTAGAAAACCACCTCTAACTGTAAGACCGCAATGCAATAAGCAAGGCTCGTATCAATTGATGATAAATTGGCCAGGATGACCAGCAGCTATCGGTGTTTGAACATCTGATTTGCTTATACTTTGGTATGTACCTTTTTTGGTATCAGTCGATACTCTATACATCCGGGCGTATGGCTTGCATTCAGACCATACAGAGCCGCCCCCAACAAATAATTGGATGACGATAACGAGACTTTAGGTACGATATCGGAGTTCTATGATAGAGGCCATATTATTAAGTATAGCAATATAGTATGCTGACTTCATAAATCCAAAGGTTATGCTGTAAATATTACTCCGGTGACTTGAAAGAGCGGTCTACGATGACGGTATCATATCTCACGACACCATTTCATCATAATCGAACTGAGCCCGGTGACGCTTCCAGCTATCTCTTCAAGAGCAACATCAGCTTTCCACATCCTTCCCCCAACTCCCAAGTCTCGGGCAGCAGCTCCCCCCACACCTGCAGGAACCAAGATGTCATAATCAGCAAGTCTCTCCCATGCCCCCAGAGCTACATCTCGCCCCCAGACCTTTGCCCCGGCTCCAAGAGCAGTGATTCCACTACTAGACGTCTGGATCTTGTGTCTTGAGGTTAAGGAGCAATACTCATCGTACACCATTGCAAAATTGCAAGTATCGGTGTCAAGAATGATATCTAGCCGTGCAGCAGATATAAGCATAGCGAGCTCGAGTTCTGATAGTCCTTGTAGTATATGTAGCTTGGAATCAGGAGCCGATAATGACATATTGTTCGATATGAAGGCTCGGGCTTTCAAAGGAAAGTTTTTAGTGGAGAGATTGGCTAGAGGCAAGATGCATGAAGTCAAAAACTCAGGCACGGATTTAGTCCGGTAGAAATAGGTTTCAAGGTGGTTCTTGAATGCTATATCTTGGTACAAGTCCTTGATAAGATTAGCTGGAAGATTGATGTATAGTTATAGTCTTCAACTTACCTCGATCATTGTGTGCCAATATGTCACAAAATCTTCCATGCCTTCGGCTTCTATATTGAAGCCTGCTGCTTCCAGCTCTTCAATGTTTGCTGTTAAACCGCTTCTGCAAATTTCCCCAAAACTATTGACACTTCGAGACAATGACAAGTGGACATAACGATGGCTGAAACGACTCTTAACCCTCTTTTCCAATGCTTCTGCTACGTCGACTCGTGTCGTAAGGCCAAGAACGACTATGGGAGCTTTCCTTGCTTGCGCAATATCAAATAAATTGTAGAGAAGTGTTTGACGTGGATGTGTTGTGAAGAGGTCAAACTCATCAAGCAGAAAAACAACCGATTTAGTAGTGTGACCTTCTTCAGACTCAGCCAATTCTGAAGGATGTGATAGAAGAGCTAAAAGCGACTGTAGGGTGTCATTTGCCGTTGCCTGCTTTTCGTTAGCAGTAAGCCTTAGGGATTTGAAGAGTCAGAATCTACCTTGCTATCATCAGCGATTTCCATTTCACGGCCGAGCTGCCGCCATATGTCCTTTAAAGCTAGTTTATCATCTGTATGGATGAAGCCATTGAGCCTAACAACATGGAAGCTTTCGCGAAATTCGGAAAGGTCATCAATAACGTTCTCAACAAGCTATAAATAATTAGCCAGCTCAAATAGAGGAGCTTTGGAAACAAACCGTTGTTTTCCCACTTCCTCGCGCTCCAATTACGAGCATAGAGTTGCCTTCTCCAGCCAGAACAGTCTGCTTCACTACCTGATGCACCTTTTCCATCTCGTTATCATGACCAAGGAGTCTTATGCGAGCGTTGCCTGTCAGCCTACTCAGCAGTACGGTTTGCATGACTCGCAAATGGTGGTCGAAGCCTTCAGTATCAGGGACCTCGCTGCTGTTATCTTGTGTTACTGTATCGGGATCTATAAACAAACTGTCCTGTCTAAATTGGCAATCTTTACAGAACCAATCACCTCGAGGCACTTTAGCAAGATCGTAACAAACTTGATGAACAGCAAAGTCACATCCATCGCACAGTATGATCTTGTTGAACTTGGTTTCATCGAGACCTGAGCATACGGCACAAGAAATTTCCTCGCTTTGATCCGAATCGGCATCCCCTTCGATCTCTGCAATATCACCGTCCACCCCAGCAGAGACTTTTGCTGCGTCCACTCTCTTCTTGCTTGAGGAAAGAGGTAGGTCTTTGAACCCCAAATCTAGCTCTTCGGTATCTTGAAAAATAACACTTTTCCTAGGCTTCGGACCTCTCTTCCTTCCACCAGGTGTCAAGATTCCTTTCGGATGCTGTGGAGAGCCAGTAACAAACACATGCGCTGATTTGGATTTCTGATGTAAATCAGGAGGAGCAAGCTCGTCTTCGTCCTCGAAATTCGATTCACTTCGTCCGATTGCCCGTCGAGCTTTTTGATCCCCTTCGTCATATTTGTCCCTATTACGCTCTTCCTGTTGGATAGCTTTGCTCATCGCTTCCCGTGCGGCCTCTCTTGAGAGCTGCTTAGCCTTTTTATGAATTTCCGACTTCCTCAATCCGCGTTTCGAGCCACTCGTGACGATTGTAGTTCGATCTTCCTGGTAATCTTCTACTTCACTCCCATTGTTTGAATTAATTCTACCGCGCACCTCTACACCCTCCTTAGATTTGCTAGATTTAGATACCGCCTTAGAAGCTATTTTTGTACTTTGATCTTTTCTTGGTCTCCCTCTTCCTCTTCGTGGTGTATCGTCAGCTTCACTGCCACTTTTCCGTAAACCTGTATTGGAGGTTGGCTTGGAGCCCGGCTTAAGCTTTGGTCGGCCTCTCTTTGGAGTAACCTCCTCCACCCTACGTGCAGATTTTATGACTGAATTCGATCCTAAATTTTCCTCATATCTCGATCTGCCCAGATCTTCGAGCTCCTCCACTTCAGTATCCTCGGCACCAAACTCTACCTCCGGCATTACCCCATTCTGCTTCGTCTTACCACGCTTTGGGCCGGCGGTTGTCTTCTTTTCTACCAGTTTCGTGGTCGAATTCGGAGTTGACGTACCCTTGTTCTTTCGTGAAGAAATGGGCTTTGGGAACTTCTCTGCAATATCCTCCTCCACTGAGTCGTTGACTATAGGTGTCTCGGGTACCTTTGTAGGCTTTGTGGTCTTTGAAGGCGTCTTAGCTTTCCCCCTTCCCTTCCTGGCACTCGATGGGTGCAGAACAGGTGGCTCATCTTCATCAGGTACATCCCAAACATCCTTTTTCCTTTCCTTAGAGTGTGTTTCTTCGCCTAATTCGTCTACTTCACCCTCATCTACGGGTGCATTTTCTTTCTCGGTGCCATTACCCTTTCCGTAGCCAAACAAGCCAGAAAGTGAGCGAATGAGTCCAGGTTTTGCGATAGGGGCTTCCGAAGATAGGGGAGAATCAATGTTGTTTAGTTTGCGCTTTTTCGCCGTTCCGAAAATGTCCTTTTGTCTGCTGCTCTTCGTGGGGGATAATTCATCCTCTTCGGGGTCGCTGGCAAAGTGCCGCTTCCGGTTTGACATTATTCTGTTTGATTTATATTTGAAATGCAGACATGATTAAAAGATTCTGGGGGGCAAGCAATTGAGCTTGGGAGGCTGTGGTGTTGCGTGCTGATTATGGCTTACAAGTTCGGGAATTTTGAGGTGAACACAGGTTGACGCGCAGGGACCAGACAAGTCGCGTGAAATCAATTGGCCACTAAGACTCCAACTTCCAGCGCACTTCCAGCTTTCAGAATCAAATGCAGATGCTGATGAATCCAGTATTCGTCCAGCGAATACGCAGCATTGACTCTATTGACTAAGTACAAAATTAATTAATATAAGCCATCTGACAATTTTCGTGGCTAATGGAAAGTTCTCCGCTACGAACGGACGCGCCTGCTGCCAAGCGTCTATAGCGACTTTAACATGATCTGTAACGAATTAGAACATCGCCTGTCAAACTATATTCAGATGATTTACATTAGGGCTACGTTGAAACGCTATGCATAGACAACATTTGTTGTACAGCAAATGGTGCTTTTGGTTGATTGATCACTGGTACCTTTTCATTGCCCTTTGGTCCAATTCAATTAGTTGATTGGAGATAGCTTCTCACTACATGGAAAAGACGAAACTGGCATAAACTTTCTTCTTCTAGAAGCAATTCCTTCATTGACTGTTTAGCAGAACGCGGTTAAGGAAGCCAGAGGCAACAACAACCAGAGGCGGATACCACGCCGCCGGTGGTTGAAAACGAGCTCTAAGGGGGTATTACCGGCCATCTAAACGTTTGGCCATTCAGTCCACGTGCAAGTTCAAGAATAGCATAAGGAGATCTAGGCTCTGGTCCTGGACATCAGAGAATGGGTTTAAGATTGCATTCCAATGAATCAATGTTGTTTCCGCAGGCAAAGAATTCGCCAAGTATCAGCTATGCCGCAAGAATGTAGATGGGTATCAACAGATCCTTCATATAAAATCATCTTTCGTTCCTACGCTCATTGTCTTTCCCCAGGCAAGCATCTAATACTTCTCTACACTCACTCAATCAATTTTTCAATACCACCTTTAAAGTCTACCTAAAGTACACTCACTCCACAAAAATGAAGTTCGATATCACCTTCCTTTTGGCCACCCTTTTGGCCATGGCAAATGCAACTGCGCTCCCCGAGGCAGAGGCCGAGGCGTTGCCAGAGGCTCAAGCTGGAGCTGCTCGGGAGCAAACCTTTGGATCTTGTGCTAAGTCGCAGTTTGGTCAATACAGATGCCGACCAAACCGTGGCCAGTCTACTATTGTACGTGCTTCCTGTTATTCCCTTCTATTACACTATGGCTAAAGATGATATAGCAACAATGCGGTTATGTCAACGCTGTACCACAGGCTCTGGCATGGCGCCAAATTGGAGTTTGCTGGGGCCAAACACACTGCGAATTCATCGGCCAGTCTCCATACTGTGTTAACAACGGACCATGTAAGTTCCTTCACTTCCAGTTCAACTTTAGTAGCACTAACAACGAGTCAAACAGTCTAAGCGAGTGACGAGTTTCAGAATAGGGCCAGTGGATAGAATATTGCCCAGCAAAAGGAGAGCTCAGGATGGGGCTGTGGTGTAAACCATAGGGAGGACAGAATTTCTTTCATTTCTTCGCAAGTTGCCGGAGTCCGATTTGGAAAATGGAGCTTTAAGAATGTCAGGCTCTATATCGTAGATGGAGATGACACCATATTGACCACGCCTTGCATCTGTACCGTACTATGTGTACTTTACAATTTGATTTATAATCTTCTCAGTTGTTTCCTTTATGCGTTTGCTTTTTGGTTATGTACCTGCATCATCAGAAGAGATTGATCTGCCCTTGTTCCATTATACTTTCTCCATTCGTGCTACCAAGTCCTCACCAATAGAAACACATGATTCTAAGCCTTGCGTGAATCCTTGTGAAAACTTTACATCCTACAATAGTAAATCCAAGGCCACGACTCGGTCCCCAAATATCATCATCACATAGCATAAGGAGACAAATACTTGGCAATTCCCAATATCGTCCCTTTTCCTTTTAGCGATATTTTCGATCTCTATACAAACCTATAGCTGCCCCCTTGATTCTAAGCGAGAAATGTGATCCCCCCCGAGAAACATC
>Ga0247810_10000180_pt1 | contig 99940 bp, 93 predicted proteins | sample UWRJL119311C1_FD_179918 | JGI IMG/M metagenome (GOLD analysis project Ga0247810, IMG submission 179918) | Plant litter microbial communities from Arlington Agricultural Research Station in Wisconsin, United States - UWRJ-L119-311C-1 | ecosystem: Environmental > Terrestrial > Plant litter >...
CTTTTTTTTTTCTTTTTCTGTTTCCACTGGAAGAATCATCGGAAGGATAAGGAGCAAGAGAGCATGAATTGAGATGCTAGAAATAATAAAAAGCGAGACTTACCATTTGCTTCCTCGACCTCCGCGCGCGTTTTCCATGGTGTGTACGGTGACGGGGTGATGGGTTGCGGCTCTTCCGGAACGATTCGGATGGTCGACGTGCTTGTTTGGGTTGAGGAGGTGGATGGTCGTGGAATGGGAATTATTGTTGCCTTCGTAGCGGGCGGTGCTTTCTTTTTGGAGCGACGTTTGTCCAGTAGCTTGAATAGCCTTGGGATGGGCGGCTTCATGGTGTATACAGTAGGTTGAGAATCGGTTGTGGATAGCTGGGTATGTTGGTATTGCTGTTGCTGAGGGGCGGGGGTCTGTATCTCAGCCTGGAAAGTCGAGTATGGGTTTTGAGTGTTTTGCGTCTTTTATTTTCAGTAGTAGCTGAGATCAGTTCGTAAGTGATAGCGTTCGTTTGACGTGTATGGTTGCTTTGTTGCGTGTACACTGTTGCTGCGAAGTTGAGATGGAGGTGGATATGCGTGAGGCGAGGCTTTAACATCAATGGAGAGACAAGACAAAATTCACTACGCGATCCTATGGCTGAGAATCGTGCATGGCGACCTTGATTTAAGTTTGAATTATGATATGCGGAAAGTTAATCTTGCCAAGACATGTATTCAGGGGAAATGAGAGATTAAGCGAGCCTGTGTATTTCCTTGAGAAAGAGCTCGGACACACGGGGAACATTGATCTGGGTGCGCCATGATGGTAATCAATAACTGGTGACTCCAAATAATGTTCTTGATAGCACTTTGAGCTCAGACTGTTTTAGTAGAGTTGAGCTTTGTGAGGTACGGCTTGAGAAGTGGTCCTGGCAATGTCATTTGAGACTTGCGCAAGCTAGCGGACTGTAAAGTATCAGCTAAATTGTAGATTACATCACGACTACAGCTTTTGTGAAGCGACGAAGTAGTCAATAATGGAAGTAATATCCTCAAGAATATCACACTTACCAGTAGCCTTTACTCAGAAGCTTTTAGTCCATAGTATCAAGCTGAAACAAGAGTTCTACAGAAATCTTACCATTAAATTACAATCAGCTTGAAAGTCTATATGTGGTCATTTTAAGAGGCAACTCTGAAACACGACTTCAAAATAGGGCTGTCACCTTGAGGGGCTTGTACTAACCTAATTAGTCTAAACTGGCAGCGGACCATCTTTTCACACTTATTAGACACTGAGATTAATAACATCTTATAGATAGTAGGGAATCATAGCATGATACAGAACTGGAATTTAGTTTTATAGACTTTAAAATGTGGCAACGTAGGTGTCTAGACCCTATCATTCTTTGACAATACTGCTAAAGAATGTTTTCACCAGGTAAAACTACTTGTGTATTCCACCAAACCACTATCCAACAATGTTCCTACATTCAATACCCAGCCCATAAGCCACAAGCAATAATTAGCTCTTGTCTACAAGGCGATATCTTTGTTAATTTGCTAAAGCGTATTGCGAAAGTGAGCCTGGTGGCTTATTATGTGAGTCGAGAACAGCTAAGGAAGTCAACCCATTATACCAATTTCATAATGCTTTCCTCGTTTTTAGCATCTTCTTGATATGGGAGACGCTACTAGCTGTTCCACTGATGCATTTGACATGTAGTGTTTCTTTCGTTTGGTATATATATCAATGAATGAATTTGTAGCATAATACGAACTTGAAAGGGATAACCGCTGAGAAATGATTGAATGTCATGTAAGGCTTCTTAACCAATGGAAATCCGCGGTTTATTTTACTTATAGAAGAGTTTTCAAATTATTAGATTATTCACATTTTCTTTGCTTTGATTGAAAATTACTGAAGTTTCAGCTCAGGAACAAACTAGACCCTGCAGGTGGTTACACATGCTGCGCTGATCCTACCACTAACAGTGTTTGCTTTTTGTAATGCGTATGTGACAGTACTAAGCTTGTAACAACGTGTGAGTAGAAGATCAAAGTGGTTTTCATAAATAGTCACTTGATGCAACAGTCTCACTATCAAATATCTCGGGACATATCGGCAGCAGACAGAAGCTAAACTTCCGGCAGAGTGGAAAAATCTTACACATACGCCACATTGTCTCCTTCGTATTCTTCCTCGATAGCCAGCCAGCAGACATGGTGTTAGTGGAACTTGGTCATACGGTGCTTCATCTTTGGGAATGGTCAGTACATCGTTATCTTCTATGGATTTTGGGTCCTAGCACTCTAATTCTATTTTCGACAGTGTCCAATCTGTATTGATGGACGATGAAACTTAAAAGGTCAGAGTCACCGAAGTCATTTGGTTTAGCAGGATTTGATCTCTTCTTCTCTTTTTTCTTCCTCTCTGATCTTCTTCCTGCGGCTTCTTGCGTGCCTTTTTGAATTATGTTAGGAACCGAGTAGAGAGCCGAAAGCACATCATCCCAAATATGCCCAGTCTCGTATTAGTCGCATCTTCAACGCGCGCACGCGCGAAGAGATTCTGACCACCTTACCTGCTGAGCCAAAGAATAAAAAGTCATAACACTGTTTTCCATGTCAAATGGGTTCATTTAGGAAGGCTCATATAGGCTTCTCAACCTGCTTTTTCAGAATTTATTTCAATTCTCGTTGCTTCTAAGTAGAACAGAACACAATAGTTGTACAAGAATAACGTTAGTACCGGTTATGTAAGTCCAAAAAAAAGAGTGAAATTGATATGCTTGGAAAAATATAAGTCTGTCAGTCACGTTCTTCTCAAGTTATTCTATAATCCTTCCTCTCATCTACCAGTTTACTCCCACGTGAAAAAATTTACTCCTGAGACCCGGCCACGAAGGTTGAATGAAGACGTCCTCGAGAGGGACAATATTATTATCGTCTTGTATTTTGCCCTTTAGCTGATTTCTGGCACAATCAGTACTTCCCAAAAGCTCAACTGCCATCTTAGCATATCTATAAACGACTTTCATTTCGCACAGTTTAAAATTAAAGTCAAGCAACCCCATATTTCAAGCATTACTATGTTCCCAGCCACGAAACAAATGCCAACTGGATTAAAGGGTTTTCTTAAAGCACTCCAAATGATTAGTTTATGATTTTGAGAATAATACGATAAAATTCACTGCATTTGTAATACTCACTAGAAATTCAGTCATTATTCTCCTAAGCCACTATCTACTTTTCTTTTCGTTGTAGCTTTTTACGATACTCCGAAATTGCCTTGAGCGCACGTCGTAATCGGGACTCTGCTCGTTCTGATGCCCGTTGCTGACATACTGCCGGATCAGGATGTTCTGGATAGGGATCGTGCCATGGTTTGTCGTTCGTAGGCTCTGTATACTGGAGTGAACCATCAGGCAATTGTGTAACTTGGCCACCAAATTCGTTCATAGTGCTATATGGTTTAAGATGAATCTTTAGCAGATATAGAACAGACTCTCTCAGCTGCCCTCGGCTTGTATTTTGGAGGATTTTGCGCCTACTGCCAATACTGATTGCACTGAGCGGATTGAGTTTTTATACTGATCATACCAGAGAGCAGATGTGTGGGCATCGCCTCGCTAGGCAATGTTGCCGCTGCCTTGCTCAGCCTCCACATAGCTCAGCCTCCACACGATGTAGCCTCGAGATATGCCCAACCTCACTCCAGTCATTACATTCCAAAAGCTAAGTCGAAAAAAATCATGCACTAAGTGGTGGTAAAGCGTGAGATAGTTTGTTAATTTCGTCTCTGTTACTCGGATTTTCTCTTTGATCCAAAGTTACAAGCTTGTGTCAAGTAGGAATGGGGCTATAGCCACTCTATCCTAAAGGCTTTACTAAAGTCGCTCATTGGACGTTGCCTAGACTTCTGACATTATGGACAACCAATCCTTCAGGCACTACCTCCGTCGGCTCACATTTACCACCCCAACTCGATTGTGGCTCTATCAAAATGCGAGCAACGAAGGACTTGGAGAAGCTACAAATCTGTCTCCACTTTCCTTCGATGCTATTAGACAAAGAGGATTGCCTTACGTAAGTTCACTCCAAATTAATGCCTTTAGTCTGGTTCAGCAAAGTTTACTCAAGCTAATAGCTACTAGGCTGGCCTCTGTAATGGTCTACAAACGAGGAAAAAGGAAGACCCTTCTGTTATTTTAATGTAGGACATGTCCCCCAGGTTTAAAAGTGACTTACTGAAATATCATAGCTTAGGAGCTGGGAATGGAAAGCAGCACCCATTCAGTTTGACCCTTGAGCACTTCACGGAACTCCTAGATACATGTAGGCTGCCTAGAGCCTTTGTTCAGACTATACATTCCAACAATGGCTCTTTGGGGTATTTCATAGATTACTCGGCCACAACATCAAATAAGCGACCTTCCAGCCTCTGTATGTCCTTGCCTCTTGCTCAGCTCTTGAAGGGTAGTGGAGAGTAGTAGTTGACCAAAACTTCAGCCATAGTAATTGGAACACCGTATTCCCCCTTCCATGACTTCGCCACGTCTTTGAGAGTGGACGTTCTAAATGGGACGCTTTTAGGAATATTTTTCAGCAAAGAAGAAGACAAAATTCCACATATCATGCGAAGACTTGAAGGTCATCGCAAAAAGTCTCTCGGTTCCCCACTCACTATTCTCATCCTCCTCTACGACGAATTTGGAAGCAAGGCCGAAGACTGGCGCGAAAATCTTGACCACGAAGTAGTGAGAATTGAACGAGCCACCGGCATGACTTCTTTAGCCTTAGTAGAGGAAGCTGCTAGTGACGCGGAATACGAGAGACTTCTTGGGGACCTGCACGCGTGCAATACAAATCTGATATTTTTGAGCGACATGATTCATTTCGAGCTCGAGTTTGGAGAATTTTGCTTTAAGTTCGTTGATATCTTTGAAGATCTGCGTAAGAGGGCCGGCAAGTCCACCTTTCATACACCTCGGACGAGAGACGAGTTCCATCAGCGCGTAATGTTCTTGTTAAAACTGAGTCACTTCCGCCAGCAACAAACTCAAGCTCTGAGGTCGAGGATACAAAGTCAAATCACTCTGGTAGGTGTGGACCATCTTCATTCCTAGTTAACTATTTTAATGATCTATTTAACTGACTAAGAGGATCGCGTAGCTATTCAGTATCGTCTCACAAAGGGACAGCAAAGTGAACTTGATTATTGCAGAAGAGTCAAGGGGTATAGCTCTCGCCGCTCAGCAAGACAGTCGTACAATGAGAACAATCGGTTTCATGACTCTGGTTTTTCTGCCGAGTACTCTCGTGGCTGTATGTACTCCAGTTAAAACCAAAATTGAAACAGCTAACATGGTGTCCAACAGAGCATTTTTAGTACAGGTGTCTTCAATCTAAGTCAAAAAGCAGAAGACCAAGAAGGTGTGGTAGCTCCATTATGGTGGATATTCATGTTAGTGTCGCTGTTGTTCACCTCGATAGTCGTTATTATCTGGTGGTTGTGGCATAGGAGGTCTTTACAATCTGTTGCTAGAACAAGTAAAGAATCTCGGCTCGTTTAGGAGACCGGTAGCTGTGTCTATTACTGACCACAGTAAGTCTATAACGCTGATGTGTGAGTGGACTCGAGATGTCTAACCCGTGAAATTATTACACCTAAAACTCGGGAGATTAGAATCCTCTACCTACTGTGCTTAACTAGTTTCTAATAGCCTACCTTAATTTGAGAGCTTAGAAAACACCACTGAAGTGTAGGCGATGATTGACTAAGAACGCATAATTGTCTAGCATTAAGACTTTATTTTGCACAATTAATTAACTAATATATAAGTTACCAAGAAAAGCATGCTAAAGTAGAGAGTAGACTATGGCGGGTATATTAGAAGAAAGTTACTTTAGTTAAGGGAGCTCTCTGTGGTCATTTAACTAATCAATTCATGTAGGCACTTAGTTTACTACGGGATTTTCGTTTCTATAGGATATCAAATTTGTAGTTAAGCGAACATTTGTGGGTCGGTTACACAAAACACATAACCTCATTACATATTACATTCCACCAAGCCACCACAATATTTGGCAAGTTGACGCAAAGATGTAACATAGCCCTTTACGAAAACTGCACAATTCGCCATACATTAAACACATTATTCAACTTCAGCCTCTGCAATAATCTGCACTTATGCTTCTGTTGTAAAATTGTGGTAACTCAGGCATCGTTGCACATTTTCCTGCAGGACCATCTAACGAACTCACTTTGATTTGCTTTCCCGAACAATCTCTAGATATGATGAAGCATAAAGTTATATATCCGAAGACTATTTTGCTGCTCTTGATTATCGCACAGACACTGAGTGGTAAATGCACAGAAGCTTCTCAAAGGTCACTATGTTCCATGGGTAAGTCATTCTATTCTATTGATGGATAATGATCGGATCATATTGACACATGAAGACTACCCCTCCCTACTGGATGCCACCATTGATACTCTCTCCGAAGGCCTTGCGTGCAAAAGATTTACAAGCCACGACCTTGTTACAGTATGCGATCTTTCATTGAAGAGCCGTAAAAGCACATCACTCTGCTTTTTGATTTCAGTCAATTTACTCTTATTGATTGTCTCACGATGCAAAGATTCATTTACTAATTTTCAATCAAGGCCTACTTACATAGAATATCTGAAGTCAACGATATGTTCCATGCTATAGCAGAGGTCAATCCAGATGCCTTAAAGATTGCAACAAAGCTTGACAAAGAGCGTGACGCAGGAAATATTCGTGGGTAAGTTCTGGAAGGCAAATTAGGTGCGGCATCGCTCACAATGCTAGTCCACTCCATGGAATTCCCATTCTTCTAAAGGATCTGATTGCGACCAATGACAAGATGGAAAATACGGGTTAGTCTGTAATTGTTCTATTGAGAAGCCCATATTTATCCAATAATAGCTGGCTCCTGGGCTCTACTTGGAGCCAAAGTCTCTCGAGATGCTACCGTTGTCAAAAGACTTCGTATCGCTGGTGCAATAATTCTCGGTAAGACAAATCTTAGTGAATGGGCAAATTTCCGATCTTACAATTCGACCAATGGTTGGTCGGCACTGGGCGGTCAGGTTTATGGCCCATATTTCCCGAAGCAGGATCCATGGGGAAGCTCAAGTGGAAGTGGTGTGGCAGCAGCGTCAGTCAAATTTCATCTGCTATATAGGTCCAGCTCTGACTAAAGTATAGACTTGGACTGGCTTTGGGCTGCTTAGGATCGGAAACTGACGGTTCCATTATCTATCCATCCTCGCACAATAACTTAGTAGGGATCAAGCCAAGTATGTTCAAGTTCACACTCGAGCTTGCCTAGAGCATCATGACTAAGAGATATCTAGCGGTTGGACTGACGTCCAGACACATGGTAATACCAGTTAGCGAGCATCAAGATACAGTCGGGCCTATGGCCAGAACGGTGAAGGACGCAGCATTCATTCTCCAAGAAATTGCAGGTATAGATCCTTGGGACAACTATACTTTCGCTATACCGAATGGATACACTCCAGATTACGTTGCAGCCTGCAATTTATCAGCACTTTCTGGCATGCGGCTTGGTATTCCTCGGAATATAATTAATTTGCTTTCTGATGAGACTATGGAGCCAATGCTCAATATATTTGAGCAAACGCTAAGCATCTTTCGAGGAGCTGGTGCTACGATTGTCGAGAACACCAACTTTACAGCAGCAGCTGAGTATCTGAACTCAACATTGCCGACATCAATCGTTAACGCAGATTTTCTTGCCAACTTACCAAGCTATTTCAACTCTCTAGCCTATAATCCTGTGAACATTACGACTGTCGCTGCATTACGAGATTTCACTCAAGAATTCTCTCTTGAAGAATACCCTGACAGAGACACTGGTCTGTTCGATCAAGCATTGCTACAAGGGTGGAATCACTCTGATCCTGAATTTTGGCCTGCTTACCAACAAAACCTGTTTTACAGCAATGAAGGAGGTCTACTCGGTGCTTTTAAGCGGCATAAACTTGATGCCATAATACTCCCGTCAAATTTCGCGCCGCACTGGGCTGCAGCCGTTGGCTCGCCAATTGTGAGCGTTCCTTTGGGGGAGTATCCACCTAATGTGACTATCGTGAAGAATTCAAGGGACCTTATAGAATCTGCACCGAATATCCCGTAGGTTGGTCTTAGCTCTACTCTGGATATCAACTAATTCTGTAGATTTGGAATTAGCTTCCTTGGGGAAAAGTTCACGGAAGCGAAGCTCATTGGCCTGGCTTATGCATTTGAGCAGAGGACACAAATCAGAAGAAAGGTTCGCCCCTTTTTGATTCCAGAAACCGAACTTGCAGATGTCATTAACGACTGTTAATCATTACGTATAAAGGAGGCTCCGAATTAGAAGACTCATCGAATATATAACATGATCTAAGGTTTATAAAGGACCCAAATAAGATTGGATCCGTCGATAGTCAAATATAACTGTCTATCTCACCAAGGCTAGCGTCCTGAGAATCATATTGAGCATATGATTTTCAATTTCGAAGTGGTGCATGGTCACGTGAAGAAAGTATCTGTGGCATAACTTCAGTCACCCTGGTAGTTTTATGGAACGAAGTAACGACTATTCAGATTATTTGACTGTACTGAGTATGATTTGACGAATATATTGAACTTCTAACCAACTTTGATTCTATATACTGTAGAGGTTGGCGATGTGATGTGGTGGATCATTAAGGTTGAAATGCCAAGACACTAAGATAAACCCCGCCAAAGTTTTCAAATCTCGATTTTTTTATTTTAATCGCAGATCGTACCAAGAAACCTACTCTCGTTCTCTCCTCAAACACTCAAAATGCCAAAGGCAACCAACCAAAACGCTGCCCGCGAAGCACGGAATCCGCTAGAGACCGAATATGAAGCCACGGTGTCAACGAAAACCAAATCTGTAAAGCGCAAGGCGCGAGCTGACGAAGATGAGGAGCAATTCGTGGGTTCCAAGGCGTCGCGGAAGATTCTAGGAATGGCACAAGAGTTAGCAGATGAGGATGAAAATGAGGAAAGCGGTCAGGTCCAGAAACCGAACCCAGCATTCGATTTCAGCTCGAGGTTCGAGGAGAATGAGGAGGAACCTATAGAAGACCAGGAGGTGTGGGGCGACGATGAGGGTGATGTTGAAGAGATAGAGGTTGCACCTGGAGATCGGGAAATGTTTGATAAGTTTCATCCGGATGGAGAGGATCCTTCAAAAATATTAGCCGCTTGGGGGGGTGGTGGTGATCAGGAAGAAGAAGGGCAGAGTACAAATTTGGCAGATTTGATAATGGAGAAGATCAATGCTTTCGAAGCAGCTCAAGGTGGAAAGGGTGGTGAGGTTGGTCCAGTGGACGAAGACTTTGAGATACCGCCAAAGGTAGTTGAAGTTTACATGAAGTACGTTTAATTGATGCTATGACGATGGACTATACTGACCGGTCAATTACAGAGTTGGATTAATTCTGTCACGATACAAATCTGGAAAACTTCCGAAACCATTCAAAATCCTCCCAACCGTACCCCATTGGGAAGATATCATTCAAATTACACGACCAGATAAATGGACCGCAAATGCTACATTGGAAGCAACCCGAATTTTCGTATCCAGTAAACCACATATTGCCCAACGATTCTTTGAGATGGTCTTGCTTGATAAAGTACGGGAAGACATTGCCGAGACCAAGAAACTAAATGTCCATCTATTTACAGCTTTAAAGAGAGGTCTCTACAAGCCAGCAGCTTGGTTCAAAGGTATTTTGTTCCCTCTGGTTGGAAGCGGCACATGCACTTTGAGAGAGGCGAATATCATATCAGGAGTCTTGGTGCGGATATCAATTCCCGTCCTCCATTCAGCAGCTGCCATCCAAGGGCTGTGCCAAATCGCTGCACAAGAAGCATCAGCAGGAACCGAGGGTGGTGGTGCAACGAATATATTCATCAAAGCGCTGCTGGACAAAAAATACGCTCTCCCTTACCAAGTTCTCGATTCACTTGTTTTCCACTTTCTGCGGTTCCGTTCTAACGACCCTGCCAATGTGGATCCGGAAAACGTAATAATGAAGGGCGAGGCGGCAACGGCAAGGGATGCAAAGCTACCGGTGATATGGCATCAATGCTTATTAGCCTTTGCGCAAAGATATAGGGATAATATCACGGAAGATCAAAGAGAGGCGCTCCTAGATTTGCTCTTAACCAAAGGACATTCCGCAATTGGTCCTGAAGTGAGGAGAGAGTTGTTGGCTGGAAGAGGGAGAGGTGTTGCTCTTGAACCTGAGCCTCCAGCATTCGGAGGAGATGATACCATGATGATGGACTAAACTACACCAGTATTGCAAATAAAATGAGGAAGGCTTGTTGAGAAACACCATACGAAGCATTTTTACCTCTGCGGTTCCAGGCGTTAGGTTTAGATTTGGGCAATTTTGGGGCGTTGTGACATACTTGTCTTCCTTTTCTTTCTTGAACATTGAACATACCTACAAGGAGATGAAATGATCTGACTAGCTAAGAGAGCTAGCTCATCTTGATATTTTGATCTCAACTTACATATCAATAAATCATTTCCTTGATGAAGTTATTCGGGTGAATTTCCTAGCCTTTTATTGAAATCCTATTTATCTATTATTTACGAAATGCTAATTAGCTACCTATGGCTATTTCATTATTTAGTGAGCTCGGATCGATTCATATATGTAGTCACGTGCCATGTCCCTTCTTCTGTTCTAGCTGGCTTGGCCCGGTTAAGAACTTAACCACAACGTTCTCCAACTCGCCACACCGCCTTATGTGGGGTCAGTGAACTCCATCCTCATGAATCTTTAGGAGATGAATGATCCACCTCATAAAGGCATATAGTTAATGTCGTCTACTTTCCTGGTTTGCGCTCCTGATTATATTCTATCTACTACTATGACTGAACAAGTACATACTAACTCTTCTCCACAGTAGATTTTGTTTCAACTACAAGTCATCTTCAATATTACATCTTCTAAGTACCATTCTTGCAGTGGTCCAGATTGACACAGACCCCCATACCTTTATTAAATTTAATTTACAGCTTATTAAATAAATATGTCGTATAAACCCGCCATCGCTAGCCACTCGCTGGGCCGCGCCTGGGTGCATGATATAGAACCTAAACTTCGTGCTGCAGCTGCCGCGGGTATCCCAGGCATAGAGATATTCTACGAAGATCTATACTATATAGCAAAGGCACTGCCTGGGGGTGCAACATCGGCAAATCAGGTCGCCGCAGCTCACACAGTACGTCACCTATGTGACTCTCTCTCCCTCGTCATAGTAGCAATTGGACCCTTTTCCAACTACGAGGGAAATCTCTCTCCTTCGTCACAAGCCTCTTTACGAGAAGATTTGCAGACGTGGTTCCAAGTTACGGCGATTCTTGGCACAGACATAATTCAGATCCCAAGCACTTTCATGACTGAGAAGGATGGCTTCACCGGCGACCTGGATGTGATAGTCAAGGATCTCAGGGTTCTATCCGACTTGGGCGAGAAGCATGAGCCAAAAATGCGCTTCGCATATGAAAACCTCTGCTTTGGAACCTGGGTGGATACATGGGAGGCAGCTTGGGAAGTAGTGAAGAGGGTCGATAGGGAAAATTTCGGATTGTGCCTGGACACGTTCAACATCGCTGGCCGAGGTTACGCTGATCCTACTTCAGCATCCCGTAAACTGGATAATGCGGAAGCAGCTTTTGACGAAAGTCTAAGGAGGATGGTGGAAGAAATTGAGCCACGGAAAGTGTTCTATGTCCAGGTCGTGGATGCGAAACGTTTAGAGAGCCCATTGGTAGAGGGCCACGAGTACTGGGCCAAAGAACAAACGCCGAGGATGTCTTGGAGTCGGAATGCAAGACTTTTTATGTTTGAAGAAGATCTGGGAGGATATCTGCCAGTCTTGAAGGTTCTGAAAGCGATTTGCGATGGACTAGGATATAAGGGCTGGATCTCAGCCGAGCTGTTTAATTGCAGTTTGGCGCAGGAAGGGGAACACGTCCCTGCTAAACATGCAGAGCGATGTATAAGTTCTTGGAACAAGATCGTGGAAGCTATGGGCTGGGGGGAAAGCGTGAAACAATCAAGACCGGTCCTGGAAGAGGGTTGCAGTAGCGGGAAACCAAAGGTAGAAGAAAATGAAGTCTTTGCTCGATTGTGAATGTAAAAAAATTTGTAGCGTGCATAGCGAACCTCATATATAATAATGGGATGTATTTAGTAATAGCGGGCATCAATAATTTCACATTATGTTCTGTCTTTCATTCCCTAAATCGAGATCTAATGGTGAGCTTCACAGGCTACAATACGATAATCGCGGCCTGTTTTTATAGAACTGAGTGTCAGAAGTGAGAGACTTTGAACTATACGTATTTAAAAAGACATAATAGTCGTAATAATTGGTGACAACTACTAAAACTACGAGGATATTGCCTTTAATACACCGGAAACCGTCATGTGACTTCGAATACGATCGATATTCTGACATGCATATACCCATTTTGCCAAGACCTTCAACTTGCGATCGACGGTTAAATGATCCTTGATAGCTCGGTGGCAGAAACGATACTAGGTGACTGCGGGCAGGTTCAATTTTAGGGGCACGATATGAGATGAAGGATAAGGTATGTTCTTCAAAGTCTCGATGTTGTTCTTTCATAAAATTATCGCTCTGAGAAGAATATGTACCAGTGATGACTCATAACTTATTAGAGCAAGCATGTTAGAGATCGCCTTCTCGCTGAGTCGGCAATTGACGTTCAGCTTTTTGAGCTTGACTAAGCCTTGTGTTTTAACTGAATTTAGATCTGGAACTTGGCAATTACTTTTAGTAACTCCGACTTACATTTAGAGTGAGTAATTCGGAAACTGAAATACCAACTAGCTTTGGATATGAGTCGAAACAATCTATTTGGAACTGCCTGCAAGACATGTCGCCGTCGTGGAAGAAAGTGCGATCGGAATCTGCCGACATGTAGGAGCTGCAGCATAAAAGGTGTAGAATGTGAGGGATATGTGTTACGTTGGGTCGATGCCACTGCCCGGGGAGCGTTGGCCAGCAAGACACACAAGGCTCCTGACCATGAGACGAACTTGCATGCCCCTCTGGAGCTGGGTCCAAGTAAGGCAAAGTTAACAAAAGCTAAGGAACTAAAGAATATTCAGCACCCTCATCACCAGGCGCAGATAGCGCTAAAAGCAAAACCGCTGGAAATCCACAAATATGCTGTAGAATCCGAAGGTTTTAGCGTACATAATTCAAACTCTCGAGCCATATTCATCCTACAACAACAAAACCAGAACATTCCCAGGTTCGTAGGAACAGTGAGCGATGATCTTGGAGGGTTTGTCAAATACTGTATGAAGACTCCCAGACGGATTGTCATTAAGCTCTGTTAACAATATTCTAGATGCTCGTGAGATTAGCGAAGCCTTTTATCTCGGCCATGGTCCAGTTGAAACCCCTTACACCCGTCATATTTTGCCCATGATTAGAAGCGTTCCCTCTGTAAGGTGCGCAGTTGCGGCTACGGCATCATCCCATTTAGCAAATCGGCTAGAAGATGACCAATTGAAGAGACAAAGCCTTCATCTAAGAGTAAGAGCTACGGAACTCCTGAGGGCCGAACTGGAAAGCTACCCTGACGGGCCAGACTTGGCGTGTCTAGTTAGTATGTTACTGCTTGCGCAGCTTGATGTACGTGTCATTCACCACTTTGTAAATTACATCTCCCTGACAGCTGTGGAAGGTGTGCTCTGGGGACTGTATCGAATTTGAAACACATCTCAAAGCTGCGAGTACATTCATAAAATTACGTGGCTCCGATGGTACAGAGCGAGGCTTCATTGAACAACGTATAGCATGGTAATCATAACCCTATGCCAACTAGCTTAAAACTCACAATACAGCAGGCTTGATATTATGGGCGCCACTACAAGCTCGAGAATGCCGCATTGGTCACTTGAAGATATCAGGGCTACACTGAATAAGTTCAGGACGCCATCAGGAAGAAGAGAGTGGGGGTTTGATGTGTTCTATTGCCCGATTGATCTCTTCGAATACATTGTAGATGTTACGGTTCTCCATAGACTACAGCCAGATTCCCGGGCGATAAGTCAAGACGCCATCCAGAAATCAATACTACTTGGGAATGATATTAAAAGATGGGATGCGTCTGGCGACTCTGGTCCCCGCCGTCACATGGTTGAGGTATGGAGATTGGGAACCTTGCTCTATTTGATTCGAATTTTCGACTGCCTAACGATATATTCAACACGAAAAGTTTGAACAAAAGCATCTTTAACCACGCACGAGCTATTCCTTCCAAAACTAGCTGGAGTTACTCAACCTCTTGGCCCTTGTTCCAGGCTGGCTTACTGCTAACCCAAGAAGATAGTCAAACGAGGATCTGGCTACGAGATGAATTATATACGAACTTTCGTACCCTCGGCTGTTTTCACCAAAAGCTTGCCATTGAGGCCTTGCAACAGGTCTGGCGTTCAGGCAATGGTCGGCTCTTTGATTTATCCAACGACAATTCTCCACAGCGCAAACTGTTATTGTAGCACCTGTCCTCAATTTCGGTGTAAGGCCTGGGTTTCAACTTACAGGGTTCTTGGATGTGACTGAATAGCATGTGGGGAGAATTCGAAATTTGATCACGAACAATGGGCAATAAGTTTATGTGCGCGCAAACTACAGTTCTGTGGTTCGGATCTCCTTAGGGGACGACGTAGTTTAGTAATAAATTTCGAAAATAAGTCAGCAGAAGAAATAGTAAGCAGTCAATATTATCTTTTATAGATATATCTACTGAGCTGAGTGAAATTTGTCATAAACCAAGCCAATCTCTTGTAGGATATTTTCCTTAACCGCTGGCGTTGCCCAAGAGATGTTGACTGCGTTGTTTGCTAGAACAACAATTTCTTCGTCGTCAAAACCGCACAGGTGTTTTGCCAGTAACATGTTCTCTAAGATCCAGCAGTCTTCCATGTAAGCTGGGTCGTCGCTATTAATGGAAACTTTGATACCTGCATCAAATAGAACACGGATCTTCGGTCCAAGCTCCGCATGCGTAGTATGTCGTAGGTAAGACCAAGGGCAGATCGTCATGCCTATATCACGCTTTAAGATCAAGTTTATTAAGCCCTGTTCCTCTGCAGCGTTAAGGCCATGGTCAATCCGGTCAAGTCCTTGGCCTGCAACAACAGATGCAGCCTGCCTAATATGGTCGTGTGTATTTTTTGAGTCCACGTCGCAATGCATCGTGAGCTTAAAGCCATCACGTCGGGCTAGGGAAAAGACTTCTTCGAAAAGTGCCGGTGGTCGATCCTCTTCGTTTGAATCAAGCCCAATTCCCACGATTATATCCCGATAAGGTAGTGCAGCCTTGTAATGTTCCATGGCAGATTCTGGAGAGAGATCTCGGAGAAAGCACATGATCCATGCTGATTTCACCTATTTCGAATGGTAAGTTCTCATATCATGTCTAGTAGTTGAAAGATGGTACGTACATTTAGTTCATTCTCGGCTTTCCTCTGGGCTTCTCTAAAACCCTCCATCATGACCATCCAGGACGTTCCACGGCTTGTATGACCCTGGGGATCGAAGAAAAGTTCGCAGTAGCGAACATTCATCGTAGCAGCATGCTCAAGATAATGCATGGCAAGATCAAAGAAGTCTTCCTTCGTCTTGAGACACTCAAATCCTTCATAGTAGGCTTCGAAAAATTGAAATCGTTCTTCGTCGTTGTTGACACGACTGGAATCTGGCCGAAGCAAGTCCATTGCAGCTTTCATCTCCTCCAGACTTTTAAGCTCTCGACCACTTTTAGCTATTTTCAGCGTAGTTCCATTTCTTTGCGTCAACTTCCATCTCAGCTCCGCAGTTAAAGTACCTTCAAGATGGACGTGAAGTTCTACCTTGGGGATTTCAAGAATAAATTTGTGTTCGGTAGCTAATAGATCGTCTCTCAGCTTCTCTCTCAGCTCAGCTGAAAGGGCTTCTTCAATACCCATAGCTTGCAAGATCAGACGATAAGATCTCAAAAACTCTTGAACTCAGCACTGGCTGAACCAAGAAGACCGAGAAATTCACGCTTTATATACATCAGTGCGATAGGTCTCGGCTTTCCCTTCTACCTATGAAAGCGCTACTATTTATTACGTGTGAAACGGAGACGTGCATTAGCAGTACAGTAGAGAATAGTCAAATTACCCCCGCATCTAGTCCCAAACAGGTCAAGATTTCAGTCTCTTGAATTAACCCACTCATGCCGCCAAAAGGTGTGTCAGATCGGTAAAAGAATCTTGGCGTCATGAGACATTAAACCATGTATATTAGTCACTAAATTTAAGTCTTGATATTCCCTCACATGAACCCCAGCTGAACTTCATGTCAAATATGCAGAAGTCAGCACGTAGCATTGCGTATTAGGTAATTTTTTTTGAGTCCGTATGACGATTCAAATGGACTTTGAGGCGGAGAAACTCATGGAAAGTATTAATATTGTCCTAGATATCTAATACTTTCAATTCTGTATGGGTCAGTCATGTGATTATGAAGCCGACGTTATGATTGACGACGAGGTTATATTCTTAGTAAAAACGAAAACCGTACTTCATAATAATGTAATATACAGATTTTGCATAAAAGTCCTCTTCCGGTGGCTGTTAAATTGTCAGATATACAGCCTAGCACACAGCCACCGACCGCGTGGATAATTAACCTTATACATAATCATACCCCACATATTCTAGCAAGCACGACACTGTGTGGTATTTTATCTATATATTTCTACTACTCCTATCCTCGAGAACATCAAATGGTAGCTACAAGGCCTATTCCAGTCTCTTCCGACAGCCCCGTCGATTTCGAAGAGGCTATCGATCCAAGCTCGGGAAAGACATATTATCTCAATCACACCGCTGGTACTACTTCCTGGGAAAATCCTACACTCCGCGAGCCATTCACGCCAGGCCTTCCCTATCCTTATGAGAGCCAAATCGATAGTAAGGGACGTACCTACTATGTAAACCACCAGACCAAAGCAACGTCTTGGATGCATCCTGTTAAGCTAGAGGAGTTAAAGGCCTCAGGTATTCTTGACACAGGTAGCGATAAATATGGAGGTGATGATGGCCAGGCCTGGAAAGGGTGGATTTTAGGCGCGATCGCAGCGGAAGGGGAGTATGAAGGCATGGATTACTGGATTGACTATCGTGATGGATCTGTAAACTGGCAGAGTCCGGAGGATGCTCGAATAGGATCTGAGAAAGTTAAAAGGAAGCAGGCTGCTCTTGAGGCTCGCTCTTCCGGAAAACTTTGAGATAGCAAATATGCAAGGAGTAAACGAATTGTTCTACGACTTTGCGAAATCTCCCCGCGAGGCACTTGTGTTTTCGTTCATTTTACAAAGTCATAGTTATTGATGTCATGACGTCCCACTTTATATCAATCATTGAATTTGTAGAAGCCTTGGCCTGGTGTTCTATACACCTGATTTTGCTTATATCCCTATCCCGTATCCTCCAAACATCTTCATTTGTATTTGACCCCTGAAAGAATGTAGCAGTTTACAGCTACAGGCGAAATCAGTGTTCTTTCCACCTATATGCGGCATTCTTTACTTTGCATGGAAGAGAGTCCTGTAAAATGACCTAGATTGGCTCAAACTCGCGATTTTCACCTGGTTTTTGGTATAGTCTGACTACTCTATATTATCGATGCATATTATGCGACAAGATTTACACCTACACCCTCGCGCGCACATTTCTAGCAGTATAATATCTCGCAAGAAGCGCAAATATGCTAGATATCAACGCAACCCCACCGGCATAAAAGATCGCAGGTCGATAGACCTCGACACCCGATTTATTCGCCGCTTTCTCTCCGCCTGCAGCTTGTAGAAGAAGACCTGCAATTGGGGCACCGAGCAAATAACCAACCGTCCAGCCGCTGATAGACATGCTCATTGCGACAGCAGCTCTTCCAGGCCCGAAAATGCTTGCAACCACTGTTGGGAACACAGTGAAGAATGACCCGTTCGCGACACCGTTTACTACAGCAAAAACAAGGAGAGGTGCTAGCGTACTAGATACCGGCCAGATCGCAAGCATACTGACTGCGTTTAATATCATCGTGATGAGGAGGGTGTTCGCGGGTCCGATTTTATCACAAAGAGGGCCACCAGCAAACCGGCCGATCGCATTGCAAGCATTGAAAGCGGCAACCAATGCTGCACCCGTACTGGAGGACTGTCCTAACGATTGGGCGAACAGAGGAAGGTAAAATGGGGGGACGAAAAGCGCAAACGTGCCGATAGCACCTGCTACGAACACCGCGGTGAAAGGCAGGCTGCGAAACATGGAGAAGTCGAAAAAAGGAGCACTGCGGAGTGATACGCGGTCCTTCATAAACCACGCCGCCGGAAGGCCGGTAGCAATGGTCATGAAGCCTTGGATTCGAAACGTCCATGCAATTCCCACGTGGCGTACCAGAGCGTCGAGCACGATCGCCATCACCATTCCTCCAATCCCGCCACCTAACTTGACCAGTCCATTCGCGAGCCCGAGTCGCCCACTGAAGTATTGCACCGGCAATGAGTTATTAATGTTATAGGCAAAACTGATTCCCACTCCTGACACAACCCCCACCGTTGCGAACAATCCTCCAACGTTCTCGGTGCTCCAGCCGGCAAAAATCAATCCCAACCCCATCAGTGTCACACCGAAGAGCGACGTGACTCTGGAGCCAAATCGACGTGAGAATCGAATTGCGAGCAGCCCGCATGCTGGACCCAGTGCGAGGTTCAAAGCGCCGACAAACGAAACGGTCGCGGTTGGGACATGCGACAACGTCGAGTTGAGCATCGCGGTTTGCAAGATACCCCAGCAATTGATTAGGCCGTTGCTCCAGAATGTGATCATGGCGGCCGAGAACACGACGGTCCAACCGTAGCCACCATTCGGAATCGCACTCGTGCTGAACTGCGCTTCTGTAGGCGAAGACGCGTGCGTCAGGTCAGTTGATTGGCGTTCTTCGGCCGAAATCGAGTTCAGCTCGTGAGTTTCTACTTGTAGGGTTTGAGTAGCTGAGGACATTGCAATTGCGTGTCGTCTCTCTCAATAGAGAGGAGGTCCTTGGGATGGTTTGCTAACCGAGCTGGACAGACACAGCTCAGGATTCGATACTGCAGCAACGGGAGACCAAGATATCACTGTATCTTCCAAGATATTACTGTATCGTTAAATATTTATAGGTGGTGATGTTGATGGCCATGTCAATCGTCGGCCTGATATCATTTCGGGTCTCGGCGTTGCGAATCTCGGCGTCGCGAAGAATGACAGTGGGCTGGCTAGGCTTGTCGTGGAAGGTTTGAGGATTGTGGTTTGTCATCACGATGAATCTGCGCTTACACGTAGTTAGGTATTACTATGATATGATCTCTATCTCAAATTATTTTAGCGTATAATATGTTAATCTTTAGTAATTTCTGTAAACTATTATGTTTATCACACTGAATGGTTCTTGTCTTCTATATATATTTTTTAAAAATGTTATAAGTTCAAATGACTCATACTACGATCACGATCTCTCTCTTTTTTACTGCCCAGAATTATTTCATGCATCAGCCCCTGCTTTGAACAGATTTCCCTGATACACTAGACGCTACGAGAGGGTTGATTGGTGGAGCCTTTGAGCTCCATTGGATTATACGAAGATAGGATGATTTATAATACAATGATGGCCAGAGAAGATAACCCTTGGGGACCTATCACGTGCTGTGAAGTTCCTGACTTAGGTTGAGAATGACTGGCAACTTCTTCTGTATGATATATATATATATATAACACTTTTCATAAGAGTATTGCTATTCCAACTCGCACATACAGGAAGTGGCAAACTGTTCAGTGTATTCTCTATGTTAGTTGGTGAGCTGTAGCAGTCTAGAGTCTAAAACCTCCAACATCGCTATCGAGATTCAGATATTCAGCTTGTGGCTCAAGTTCACCGTGCCGATGACAGATTGATCTAACAATTTGCTGAAACTAGAAAAAGATTCGTCAGTCACATTTTGTATTCGGCGATATGATTCTTGGATAAATTCTGCTCAGCTATACTGAATATCAGGACAGTCTTTACAATCCATGCGAGAGCTCTTCAGTGAACCGTTCGGACAAGCAGACAGACATTTCACCGATAGCCAAACGCTTAATTGGATCATCTACCTAATCACGAGAATAATGAAACAAAATTAATGCTCGATTCGATCTAGTGACAGAAAGTAATAACGGACAATGTCGTTCTGAGATATTTAAACGCAAATCTTGCTCAGAAATTGATTCACATATTATGTCGGAGAGATCTACTCCATATTGAAGTATGATACTATGTATCTCCCTCGCTGACACGTGTTTTGTGTCAATTGATTTTGTAATTCTTAAAGTCTCTCGTCTTCACACCCCTCGCAAACATCAAATCTAGCTCTTCATACGTCCTTCCTTTTGTCTCTGGGACCCTGACCCAGCACCAGAATAAACATATTATTGATAGTCCACCTTCTCACATTCTTCTATTAGCAGGTTTTCCTTACAAGTCGCGCAAAGAAGCGAAGAAGATTTCAATCAGAGAGTACTTGCCAAAGAAGAACCCCATCTTCCCCCTCATGTTAGCTTGATCTGGATTAATCATATATGGGATTGCAACAGTCATCACAATCCCAACCATTGCTTGCGATGCAGTTGCAACTGCGATGGTCTTAGTACGAACTTTTGTGGCTGATATTTCGCAGAAGATTATGTAGCAAACAGGGCCAATTGAAAGGTCGAACACCCCATTCCAGACAACCTAAGTTAAATAAAAGATTGAATCAGTAATACGCGCAGAACAAGATAGCCTTTTAATAGGCGGAGAATGTACCATCAGCGTAGATTGTGCCCAAATGATCGCAGGACGATCTTCATAATTTGGCACGCAATCTAGAATACCTATCAAGAACATAATAACCGCGAGGACAGCAAGACCAATGTTATAGATTCGGCGGCGACCGTATTTGGATATTATAATCCAAGATAGGCATGTGCATACCCATCCAAGAGCGAGATATCCCACGCTCATATGAAATGCTTTTGTACCAGTAAGACCGGCAACTAGATGTATAAGCAAGTAGTTCATGAAAGCAAATGAAATATTAGACACCGGAGGCTTTGAAGGGGCTTACGCTGGAAGAAATATGCGGCGTATCCAACTAAATAAATGCCGCTGAACACTTGGGTAGTAAATACGGCAATGGCAATTTCTGTTCGACGCCAATTTGTCTTCTTGAACACGTCCCAGTACGTTGTTCCTATTTCCATTTCATGTTCTAGTCTGTCAGTTTCAATCATCATTGCTAGAACCAATTCGTTGTCGACTTTAGAAGATGATAAGCGGTCTAGAGCCCGTTTTGCTTCTTGGAGTCTATCGTTCCTAATAAGCCACCAGGGAGACTCTGGCGCAAATGGTATGCCAATCAAAATAATTACAGGCCAGAGCCACTGCAGAGCGAATGGTGCGCTGTAAGCCCAGTGGTTGTTTAATTGAGACGTCCCAGCAATCACTCCATTTGCAAGAAGTTGGCCGGTTACAAAACAGAGGTTGATATAAGCCGTAAGGTGGCCACGAAGAGCAATTGGACATACCTCCGAAGCATAAGTTGGTGCAATAGTTGTATATGTGCCGAGAATAAGACCACCGATAAGTTCACCCACTAGCAGGACTTCTAAGGAGCGAGCAAAAAATTGCATAAATATAAACGCTGTGGTTGCAATTACACAGGCAGCGAATGTCTAAGGCTGTTAGTATAGATAACTTAGAACGAGTCGCATTCTATATACTCGTTTACGACCATACCACTCCATCGGGTAGCTAGCAGCAAGAGCTCCGACTACCTGCCCAATAGGATTGCCCATTCCTAAAGCTGTCTGCCACGGAGCGCTAACAATGTAATTTCCTTTGTATAGGTATCCGAAGTCCTTTTGAAAATAGAACGTGGCATATAAGCTGCCCAGTAGTTGAGGGTCAAATGCAGTCATAATAACCTAGATAGCTCAGTAAGGGAATAATATATCAGTTTTTACCACATAGTCACCCCTAAAGAAAAAAATGCGGACCATCCGATGCTTGCAGGATAAAGTCTCAGACCGTCCATAAAAGTCATTTGATGCTCTATATCAGTAGCACGGCGAGCCCGATCTCCGATGACCTTAAGAGGGTCATCTGCGAGAGGGATTTCATTGGTAGGTTCTCCATAATTGATATCTTGCTCTGACTTCTCCATGTTGTTTTGGAATTGGGACGTAAGCTGGGTCGACGATAGCAGTGAGAGAAAAGAAATCACCTTCGTCCCACTTTCTATTATGGCACAATTCTAGGCCGAGGAGCTGAGCGAGTGAGATCGTGCTTACGGGGCTGTTCAAGGTAGGCTGTCCAATTCATTAAAGTTTCCCATTGCATTTGCTTGCATATACATACAACGTTGTATACATTTGAACCCCGCTTCCTCCACTCCATTTGCATATGCACTTAAATTACCACAATAGCCTAGGTAAGCCTTGTATTGGAGAGAAGACTGTGATGTTACTATGGCAGGATAAATTAAAATGAGAAATGGAACAAGAATTGATTTTAACGAATAATTTTCAGCGCTGTCAAAATGGAAGAAGTCTTTTCTGTTTCATCTTCTACGGGTCCTACGACAAATTGAATATTACCAAACTGATATTTTACTATACACTACAAGATCTCTTCATAATACATATTGTGTCATTGTAGGTTGCACCAGAATATAGTTGCCTATGTATTTTCAAGGAGCGGTCACAGTGGTGCTGGCTGCGTTCATCACTGCCGTGCCAGGAGCAAGCCCGGTTACCTCAACTTCTCTCACAATCTTGCCCACAATGACTTCGCCAACCCCGAGTGAATGTTCTTCAGATACCGATTCGCCAATCACGCCATCATTGAAAAATAGCCTCGCATTGACACCACCAATGGGCTGGAGCAGTTGGAACCAGTTCGGCGATCAAATTGATGAGAAATTGATTATAGACACTATGAATTCTATGGCATCAAATGGCTTGAGAGATGCTGGATTTGTTTTCATCAATCTAGACGACGGCTGGCAGCGCTATAAGGGGAACCGTTCTGATCACCCACTTGAGGTAGACCCAGTCAAGTTTCCCAATGGCATCAAGGTGGTCGCAGATTATGCACATGCCCACGGGTTTAAATTGGGTATCTATTCCGGTCCTGGGCAAATGACTTGTGCTGGCTATACCGGTACCGAGGGCCACGAGGAGGAGGATGCAGCTATGTTTGCATCTTGGGGGATTGATCACCTTAAATATGACAGCTGTTGCTCGCATCAGACTGCGCCCAAGTCTGAAGTGCAGAAAGTCTTATTAAAGATGTCCGAGGCGTTATTGGCACAGTCACATCCCATTGTATATCACGCCTGTCACTGTGGCTGGGCCGATATTTGGGAATGGGCGGAAGACATAGGCGCTAATCAATGGCGTATTGGCCAGGATATTTCTGATGAGTTCAATTACCCCGGTAACCGCGAGAAGTATTACTTTGACGTTCTGGATATGCTGGATCGTGGCAACGAGCTTGTGCAGTACTCTGGCCCTGGTCACTGGAACGATTATGATATGCTTATTGTTGGTCTGAACGGCAACAGCACGCAACTAGTAGGCACAGGTGCTTCTAACGTCGAGTATCGTACACACTTTAGCATGTGGGCATTGGTTGCTTCGCCACTGCTAATCGGTTCAGACGTGCGTACGCTCGACACGTTCTCACTCCAGACTCTTACAAACAAAGAAATTATAGAGATTAACCAGGACTCCCTGGGAAACTCTGCCGAAACAGTTGGAGTGGGAGGAGAGGCGAATGGTGACTTGCAAGTTTATGCCAAAGAGATGTCTGATGGAAGCTACGCGGTCGCTCTACTTAATCGTGGCAGTTTTACAGCTGAAATGAGCGTGAGTCCGCGCCGTGACCTTACTATGACTTGGGACAAGTACCGCTTGCGTGATTTGTGGAAGCACAAGGAGGGAATCTATGACATCCCCTATACAACTGAAGTGATGCCACATGAGGCTAAGATTCTGCGTCTGTGGCAAGTTCAGGCTAATGCATCCATGTGTCTTTTCTAGTAATTAACACAGCTTCACAGACGACAGTCTACTGAGCTAGATTTGTCGTTGTTCAAAAAGCATATAGTCAAACTTTTTTTCTTCTTGCCACTTTCGTTTTTTTGCTAGTGTTCATTTGAGTAGGAGGTCGAAAGGAAAGAAAGCCGGTGCTAGACCTTTTATCATTTTGAGCAAAGCTCAATCTAAATTCGCCTTACCATATTCGACGTGGCAAACTATAGCCGTTGATTTCATATCCTTCTAACTTCATTTAAGATTCACTCGACTAAAGCCTTTCGCTTCTACACATCTACCTGAGATAGTACACGAGAAGCATTAAACATGCCGAAAGGAAGTTGTGCGCAAGTTAGGAGATCGCTTGCATCCTTTGCCACATAACAGGAGATGTTAACAGTAATGATATCCAGCGTTGCAAGATAGTGGTCTTTATGTTAGACACTAGAAACGTAATAAATGGGAAAACGAAACTAATTTTGTTTTGGTTTGTGAGAAATGCGGCCTATATACTGCATCGCCTCTTACTCATTACTAAACTCCGTGCTTCTGAGCTTCAGCATCGTGATAGTGGTGCATTTCTAAGCCTCTCCTCTCATAACCACACTTGATATAAAAGCCTTCCTTCTCTGGATCGCAGTCAAGAATGGTCTATACGTCTGGTTAGTTTCTAATCTGTTCAAGGGAGTGGGGCTTCACACTTTATAGCAGCCCTCCTGTTCTGAAATGTAATCTAGTGCTTGAATAAGCACCACTCCTAACCGTTTTCCTCGCTGGTCTTCCGCAATTGCAACATCTTCGATATGCCCTTGAACTCCTAGATTGTGTAGACTAGCACGAAAGCCTTAGCTAACAGATATACGGATATTTATATGTACAAATAGTGTTTTACGCATGCTGCAAGCAGAATATTAATTGCACTTACAACTTTTTCTCTATAACTAATGTGCCCGTTCCAATGATCATTTTCTCAGTTGGTTGATTTTTGTCTATGATTACCACCACGAAGTATGTGCCGTTACATTTGTTCATGAAATCATAGCGCTCAGTCCACTGGTCCTCTTCGATCTCACCAACGTGAGCTAGGCCCCGTAGAACATCTAGATGGCCATGTTTAAAATCGGACCGTTGGAGTGCTCGGAAAAAATATCCTTCTGGGAGGGCTTCCTGTGCTTTTGAAGAAATTAGTGTTCCAGAGAAGAGCCCTATGTTTGAGGACATTTCCGGTGTCGGGCATGTATGGGTTATGAATATTGAGGTGAAGTGGGAAGAATAATAGGACGGTTAAAAATCAGGAACAGAAGATAAATTATATGGATGTGCGCAATGAATATCAGAATATCGCCTGCTTCAATCAAGTTTTAATATCAGCTCAATTTAAGCGTTCAATAAGCGCCCCGGTTAGATAAAAAGAGTGTCCGTATTATCCGGAGTGAAGTTCACGCCAAGATTCAATTGAGAGGGGCCGGGGTATACACAATCCTCAGGCAGTCATCGTCCTCTTGGGAAGTACATCCGTGGCTAGTAATACCGTCAGGACTGCTGGGAAGCCGAGTGCTCTGTCTTGTTGACGCAGTAACTTTTGATAATGTCATGGCCATATGTATATCCTGTGGTTCTACTGAAACCTGTCGTCTTGTTCGTACAGCTGGCTTGTCGTCAGAATGCTTCTCACTTACTCACGAGCGTTCACCCTAGACGTTGCACATTTCGGTGGATGTTGGATGTCCATTAAGAGAGCTTTGGGGCCTGGCCCCCATCACTGTTTGTTCAAGTTATTCATGTTTTGATGATTGCACCGAGGGAGGGGTAACATTGCATGCTGGGGTAGCATAAGCTCTGAGCAACCATTCGCCACTACAACGCTGATAGGCTACCATTCTTACACCCCAATATTAATATATTTGGTGTTTGTATCTGCGTATTTTTGGAACGTTAAGTAGTGCTCCAGTAAGAAATAATTCACTGCCAAATGCAGTAGTTACACGAGCAGTGAAAGCGAAACCCGAATTGCGTATAGACCACGCAGACCGAAGGCACGTATAACATCGGGCCAATATATTCGTGTGGCTGGGGGTGATGTAGACAGAAGTAAGGGAAGGGCACAGTTTCATGGTAGTCTCAGGTTTAGATCGCTTCTGATTGAATACTTTTTGGGGGCTGTGATGCCTAAAGGCCATGCCGCATCACCTTATCACTTGCTCTCCTCAAAAGATATCTGCCACAATTCCCTGTTCTCCATTTATAGCATATAAGCTTGAACTGATCTTTGTTCGTAAGATACACGCTAGAGCAAACTATCTAGTGAACTTCGGTCTCCGTCATGCCTGCTGTTTACCAGTATGTCTGGCGGGATTATGGTCTTCCGGCATATCGAGGGTGGATCCTGACTCTCAAAGACAACCACGCCATTGTCTTGGTAGCGTTTGTCACAACTTTCATAGCTTATTCACAGAGTAGAGCTTGGAAGGTTGAGAGGGATATTTTCAATACACTTTTTTCGGCGAAGGTACAATTACCAATTACGGACCATCATCAAGAAACGCCAACTTCACAAGGGGAAGCTATCAGCATCTTGATTCGAACGTTACTAAGCCAAAGAAATTTTGAGATTCATCAATTTAGAAGGAATTCTCCGTGGATCGGCTTGATAGCATTACTCAACCTAATGGCATTTGTTGCTTTGGGAATCCTCCTTCCCTGGTCACTTGCTGGAGGTTCTATTACAAGCACATTAGTCCGGTCTGCTGCAACCAGTGAATGCCTTAGTTCCGATGCCAGACCAATTCCATTAATGGGGCATCCGCTTGAGCGGGTTGCTTGGACAACTTTGGTGTCTGCCGATGTAACTTAAAGACAGTGCTGGTTAGAATTCGACTTCAGGAATAGGTCATGTCACCAGCTAGACGGAATCTCCACCCGACGGCCCGATCTTATTATCTCTAGAGTAGATTACTGCCCTTTCGTAGGCAACACTTGTCTGAAAGAGATCCGTCCTATTACACTGGAGTATACTGGCCTGACTCTTCGCGACTATGGTCTGCATTCAAAATCAAATTCCAAGGTTTCTATAAACCGTCGTCTAACTTGTGCACATTTGTCAACCACAAAGTTTATTAAAAAATCATTATCAACCAACTGTGCAAAGACGCTTGTCTCCTTCTGCGACCTGAGATCTTCAGACCCAAATATCTTAGCAATAGATATATGGTCCTGTGGCATGCTGATCAACGCATGTGGTGAGGACCAATCCCCCCCAGAGTTAAAAAAAACCAGCCTCTAATGCAAATGCAGCACGTCAAATATATGTGGGAGGATTACAGGCATGGTCATTTGGTAATAGGTCATTTAGTAATAAGTATAATTTGCCCCAAAGACAAAAGCTACACCCTGACCTACTAGGAAAGGATGGTGAGGTCACTATAGTCTCCTTCGACTTCTCTGGGACTCGGTCCTCAGATGCTAAGTTTCTATTGATTGGCTGTATTGAACAGTACCAATTATGTTTACTTGATGGGCTATGTACCTCTTGGGGCTTCGGAGAGGACCATATCGTGCCACTCATTGCGAGGCTACATGAGAAAGGGGACTACAGCTTAGCACTAGATCTTTTAGTGTTTTATCACCAAATTCTTTTCTCCGGCTCAATCGCAGAACTTTCATATACGCGTAGATTGGTCCCTCGCCCAATTATGATCAACTACAACGAAGAGCGCCCTATCAATGAAGAAACTTGGATACTTGAAGTACAAAGCTGGTTCGAGACAACATTCTTAGCATCAAGATACCGTACGTTCAACTTGCTATCAGGTGCATCGAGCGATATGGATGAGTGGCAAGCCTTTCTTCCCCTGCGCAGCAGCTTTTGTGATCGAGTGTTATTCAACAACGATAACTACACGAACTTCGATCTCACGCAACTTTTGATTATTCAAGGATGCCTTATACTTGTGTGTATCGCAAGTCTTAGTGGAAGTCTCAACAATGCGTTTCGGAAGATAAGAAACAAATTATCATTAGCCAGACAGCTAACTCAACAACCACTGCAGTCATCCGGGTTACAGTTTATTGTTTTAGGAAAGATGTTATTTTGGAAGCGGCTAGGCTACTTCTTGACTATCCAGTCTCTGATTAACCGTTCTCAAGGCTTTAATGAAAATGTTTTGAGTCTTCGTGAGCTGAGAGGAGACAATCAGCAGCACAGCGAGGATATTGACCGTTCTAACGTACATGTAACAGCTTCACGAACCCCTTCTTAAAAAAATTGATTTTTGGGGTCTTTTCACAGTCTAGCCAAATTGTACTTCAATTTTTTTATTTTTGGAATTTTGTAGATAGAAGACAAGACACAACTGGAGACAAATTTCTATACATTTATATCATTAAATATAGCAATAGCAAGCATAATATGTTTTTCTATTTCGGTCCGCTATGTATTGTTGAAAATCCCCCTTACGTTAAACATTGCTAATACAGAGCTCTTATCTTAAAAAAGAGCCAGGACAAAGGGATGTTACAAGAGAATCTGCCATAAGATTGAACGATATATTTAGAGAGGGCTCCTGTTTGGATTCCCTAGGAACTGATTTGGTCCTCCTCAATATACAACAGTACAGCAATGATCAACTTTTGTACAGTAGAATCGAATAGTAGGCACATCACGGGTTACCCATCTGGGAGCCAGGCGGGAACGCGACCGAGAAGAGCGGCACCACTGACTCACCGAGACGGGAGCGAAACAGCCAAAACAATTGTCTAAAATAACCAGAGCAGCCAGAATTGTAATGCTGCAGCCCAGTCCACTTCGACTTGAAGAAAAAGAATAGCATATACGCCACATTTTTGTATGTGTAAGTGTTGTACTTCAAATATGGCCTAAATCTAGAGATAATTGCTATATTAGAATAATGCCAGAAGGGCGCTGATAAAGCACTAAAGTATGTAAACCAAAGAATAGAGGTTAATTATATAATATTAATTATCTTTTATAAATATTAGAATATGAATTCTAAGGCTTATATCACTGTCTATTGCTCCTCACACGCACCCTGTCACAAGACGAATTTATAATTTTTGAATTACAAATTTTTCTTACTATATTCATAAGATGTTATTGATATGCTACTTTCTTTAACTATTTCTCCTTAAGGACACCACTTAACAACAAGGAAAAGAGCGCAGTTGATTATACTGTTGATTGATTCAATTATGCTGCCAATCGGCGTTTCTGTTATCCCCCCTTGTTTAATAGCGCCTATCAACATTTTTTCGATTTTTGGAGCACTTGAGGAAAGTTCCTAGTATGAAACAATATGGCACCAAATTTTAAAGATACTCAGAGAGGAAATGGATGTGGTCCGGGAGTTACGCTGGTGCGATGAGAGGGTTGGTATATTTCACTGCTTAGTAATGGACATTAGCCGAGATGAAAATTACTATGTTCACGCCCAGTTAGCTATATATCACCGAGCCACGATTCTCGGGGCCCAATCACGGCAGGTGGCAGCATGGTTGGTACCTGGGCACTGGAGCGCCGATCGCTCGTCTCCTTCGACATCACTATTGAGACGGCGGGATAATATGGACAGAGCAAGTCAACTCCTAGAGCAAGGCGTACCTCCTGACGTGCCTAGACCATACCGTACTCTTGTATATTATGGTGTCCAAAAGTAGCTATGTACGGGTCTACGTGGAGATACCAATCAGTCATTTCAATCCCCATTCCTATCTCTGTGTAAGGTACGAAGATAATGCTTTATGAGCAACTGCACTAGTAAATCCTTTGCAGAGAGCTACCTGCCAGGAGGCTCTTATCCAACCTATCCGAAAGTGGGATGAGTCACAGAAAACACAACATCAGCCTATAAATCGAAATCCTTACTAGGTCTACGGTGTGAGAGCTACGTCTCCTAACAAACTGCATTCGTTTCCATCGCATCTCATTGTTATCTTTGCATCATTATTTCTATTCTAGAATGCCAGCCCTTCGTGCTGCTTTCTGGAGAGGAGGCGTATGCAACGCCCTCATCGTCCACAAAGCTGACCTTCCCAAAGATCGTGCAGCATGGCAGCCAATTTTTGCAGCCGCTATGGGCTCACCTGACCCATACGGCAGACAACTGAACGGCATGGGTGGGGGGATATCATCGCTCTCCAAAATATGCATCGTATCCCCATCCGCAAGACAGGATGCTGATGTTGACTTCGAATTCGTCCAAGTAGTCATCAAAGATGGCCAACTCGACCTGGCGAGCAACTGCGGCAACATGACGGCTGCGATTGGCCCATTCTCGATTGATAATGGCTTGTTAAAGAAACCAATAATCGAACCTGCTTCGAGTCCAGGTCCTACGTCCTGTACTGTTCGCATATTCAACACCAATACACGAAAGGTAATTCACTCCACATTTTCAGTCTCAGGAGATCCCTTGAAATTTCATCCAGGAGGGACATATGAGATGGCGGGCGTTGCAGGTGCCGCTTCCAGAATCTGCCTGTCTTTCATCTCTCCAGGAGGAACCCAAACAGATGATACGCTTCCCACAGGCAGTGGCACTACAGTTCTGGATACAAGAAACGAACAGGGATTAAGAATACAAGCTACTTTAATCGACCTTGCCAATCCAGGCGTTCACATCGATGGCCGCGCGCTTGGACTAGACTCTAGTACGACCCCACTAGATCTCGACAAGCTACACCATAAAATGGCATTATTAGAGAAGATCCGTAGAGAGGGTGCAGAGAAAATGAGGTTGGATCCGGACATCGCTAGCGTGCCTAAAATTGTCATTGTTTTACCGCCAACAGCAGAGGCAGCTTCAAATGGTATACATATACAATGTCTAGTTCTCTCTATGGGGCAAACGCATAAAGCAATTCCGCTGACCTTAGCATTGAATCTGGGTGCGGCATGTAAGATAGAGGGAACGATCCCTTTTATGCTAGCGAATGGCGTTGATGCTAAGAAAGATGTTACTATTCAGCATCCGAGCGGTACAATCAAAGTAGGGGTTGAGTTGAATGGGAAAGAAGTCGAGAGCGCAGTGCTGTATAGTACCGCGAGGCTTTTAATGCTTGGGGAAGTAAATATAGAGGCATGAGTTTGCAGTGCAGCATATGTGTATAACCCGTCAGCTCAAACCTATCCGGCTTAAGAATCATTAGTTTAAAGATATTCACCTTCCTTTCGTAATCTGTCTACGGGCTACTTTTCGCTCTCACTTAATCGAAGGATGTCAGGAGACAGGAATTTCTCGGCAAGGTACGGGCCGCCACAAACGTCACAGCAGCCACAAATTATTTTACTGAGGTTAATATAACCACCACACCACTGACCAGGGTCCTTGGTCGCTTAACTGGAGGAGGTATCAGCATGTATGGCGATGGTGTATGACATAGCGCGCTCTGGCCGCAACAACACTAAGAATAAATTTTTAGCATTGTAATATAATCCAGAGATCTATATCTTATCGTTCTATAAGGTTAAGAGGCGAAAAGAGCTTAACGGTGGTGTCGTGAGTTGAGGGCTTCTATCACATCATAAATAAGAGGCTCTTTCTAATCTAGTCTATGCTTAATAAGTATAATACCATATTCTTTTATATTCATCTTTTTAATTTCGTTAATATTAATTCTTAGCATAGTGAAAATGCTTATATATTAAATCTTTTCTACAATTGAAAGCTAATGATTATACTTTATTGTATATCTTAAGTTAAGTATAAATATTTAAAGCATGTTCTTAAGAAGAGTCTTACAAAATTCAGGCACTATCTTAAATGCAACTTTAATTATAGATATTATACTAATACTTTAATTATACGCTTATATCAAGCCATCTTCAATAGTACAATATAAGTTCTATTATGTAAGGAACAATAGACAGAGTGGTACAAGCCTTGGAATTCGTATTCTAATATTCATAGGAGATTAATGCGCCACATTGCCACACTCCAGAACATTGGTATTGATGATTCCTCTAATTGTCGATGATAAGACATACTTAGGTACAGGCCCCTTTACTATGATCCTACGCCTTTGACTATCATCTAGAAAATAGGATGCTAAATTGCGTCACAGCCGGGCAGTGTTGGTCAATTCTGTCCTCGTAGTGTCTCTACCAGCATCGTCATCTACATGAGTCTGTTCAACATTCATGCAGCCGCTGCTCTCAGACAGTGCTCATTCGCGAGCAATTTTTCAAACTTCTACAATCAACGGAGACTCTACAGAAGCTCACCCCGTTAGTGCAGATTGCTGCAAGACAAGCTTGTGCAGATGGATACAATTTCCGGAGGGGCGCTATTACGAGACTCTAAGACGGTAGGACTGTAAGACTGCACGAGTACGAGACAATAAGACTAGAAGATTAATTGCTATAAGAATGATTGATTGCGATTTGAGTTTTTTGCACTTTTTGTGACTTGAAAACCAATTTCGAATTCCGAAATCAAAGTTTTTGAGCTTACGTACTAATATGGCGTACTAATATCGTGCCCTATAAGATCATATGAGAGGCCTTGAAGGAGATTCATGAAGATCGCATGGAAAACGTCTAAGACATGTTATAATAGGGACACAATTTCTATAAATAAGAACTTGGCTTGAGGCAAGTGCTGGAGATTTCGAGAGGATGGACTGGGAGGCCACCAGTATTGTAATATTGTAACTAATATGAATTTTCAATCTTGACTATCTCTGTACAGTTATAACTGCAATCAGTTCTCGACATGTTCAATAGCTTGCTCTGAAAGAAGACGAAGCATGCGATCGGACATAGCAGCTTGTAGAGGCATAGGTGGCGTGGAGAAAAAGAAAGCTTTTGCGTCCCATGTTAAACACTCGACCAGAGAAGCAGTTCCGATCACATACCCGCCTTGATGACCAAAAGCATCAAACCATGACCCAGCGACAATAACATCAATTGGACAGTTAAGGGTACTGAATGCCTTCTTCAGAAAGTTGACACCATGATTTGCCTCCATCAAGTTAAGATACCCAAGTGACCTTGGGCCCACCCTACCAAGACCATTACTATCATTAAGCATAATTGTTACCCCAGTAACTTTGCTATGTCTTTTTAATATTGGCACTGCCTTTTCTAACAGACCTATCATATCCAAAGCAACTCCATCGACAACAGTTTGAAGGTATATCGTGATATGTGACTTTTTATGACAAATTGAATTGATCTCGGTAAGAATATCGTCGAAGTCGCTGTAAAAGGTAACCTTAATACTCTTCGATGGCCGATTTAGCTTCGCACCTGCCATTACGCTCTGTGGTGCATTGACCGGAACGAATATTCGGTTAACTATCTTCTTCGATGCACATGGCATGATGAGAGCAGAAAGGGTGGAGCCAATCGTAATTTCGGCATCGCCGCATATCATCCCTACGCAATGTTAGCTTTCACTTCATGGATCGAGATACAGACTGAAGAAATATGTTCTACCTCTACATGGACCCGACAAAGCTAGAAGGCTGGGGTACAAAGTTGCTAAGCGACGTTCCAGCTGGATAAAGATATCAAAAGAGCCATAAAACCATCGAGCGGAGCATGGGCCGATACCATAAAGGCGCAAAGCTTCAATTCCAGCTTGCACCACCTCGTCGCGATCATTCTTGCATGGCTGGTTGGCTGCTTCCTCGGCAACGCCTAGCTCATCCACGAATCCGAGTAATTGGTCATCCACCAAGTCGCACTCGACCTTGACAGTGGGATCTATAGTGTCGCGCCGGGTCAAGAGTTGGGTGTCGAAGAGAGTATGCCTGGCACCACGGACTTTGATCTTTTTGGCGATATGTATCGTTGTGGTCAGCAGTCGATAAATGTCCGGCCAAGTGGTCGTGGCGAAAATGCAGATGCGAACACGGCAGCCCCTACACGATGAAGTACAATTAGAAATCGGGTTCAGGAGCGGCAGACTCTCTGCGTACGGTAGAGGAAAGGGATCATAATGCATGCGAAGCACTGAGAGTAGAAAGGGAGTTTAATTACCACATCGGAGTCGCAGGCGGAACTCCACCCACAATCGCCATGCCCATCTTCATAGCTGCGCCATGGAAGAGAGCCACTTGACGTGCCGTACCTAATGCATAATATCAGTCTCAATTCAATTTCCAGCCGGGTTGGCTTGTTACTCACCCACGGGAAAGCAGATGATTGCTGAACCGGGAGACGAGAGAACGCAAAGTCCTGCCGCAACCAAAGCTTGAGCTACGTATTCGGCTTTGTCACGGACCATGCGCATGCGATGTTGAATCAACAATGGCTTCCTCAAGAGCCCAAGGATTCGCAGTAGGACAATAGTTGACAACGTCTCAACGCCTCGGGCGTCGATAGCTTTGCCCTGCTCCCGTAACTCCGCAGCAAATAACCCATTGCCTAAGGCAAATCCGCCAGTGCATCCAACCGATTTGGAGAACATACATGACATGACGTCGACTTCACTCATCGGGCAGTCATATCCTGCGTCTTCCCAGTGATTAAACGAACCACGCCCTGCCGAGCCCAGAGCCATGAATGAATGCGCTTCGTCGACCAGCAATGCAAATCCATATACTTTTTTGAGAGCCAACAGCGACGGTCCGGGGGAAATGGATCCTTCCATACTGTGATTATGCATATACAAATCAGTCTATGTCCCAAGCTCCAAACTTCCTCTCTTGAATCTGTGCTATTTTTGCGGAGTCTTAGACGGAATACATACCTGTAAATGCCCTCCACTGCTACACAAATGAGAGCCGATGGATCCTGCTTACGACACATGCGTAACTTGTAGTCGAGATCTGTCAAGTCATTATGATCAAACTTGTGTACTCGCGCTTCTTTGTTGTAGTAGGCCCCAGTAAGCATAGAATTGTGGCAGTCGCGGTCGCAGAGGAAAATCAGTTTCCGTCCTTGGCTACGAGCAACACCTGCGACGGTGGCAAATGCCAATACATTTGTACTGAAGCCAGAAGGTGCTGTAACGCAAGCTTCAAATCCCATATATTCTGCACACTTGCTGCGGACTTTCTCCTCCAGGGCAGCAGGGGCTGGAGCAAATGGAAGTTTACGAAGCGCCGACTCAATGACCTTTTCAGCCCCAAACTCTAGTTGAGAGAAGCCTCCGTAGTTGTTTGAAGCGCAATTGACGAGCTCAACTTCCTTGAATGTAGAAATGTTGGTACTCTCCTCGTACTGCCGAGTCACTTCGGTAGGTACCAATTTAACCATCATCCGATTGTGTGGACCGGATGTGACAATCCGAGGATCGCGACGGCCCACAGGTATATACTACGGTAATGTCAGTATAAAGCTTGGGGAGGAAAGGATGACGGCGAGAAACTTACGAAGTAGTGTGTTGCAGAATGACTAGATAAACTAGGTCGGAATCGTCTCCCTTCGGTGAAGTCTCTCCAAGTTTGGGTTATGATTAACATAATACTCCAAATGGCAAAGCGAAAAATTTCAAGATACGTCACTTCAGGTTCTCTGGGTCGGACGATACTGAATGGGAGTTTCTCCCCCCTGTTCTTAACCTGAGAGACCGATGTATGGTCCATGTTTTGTGCGTCAATCAGCGGCTTGGTGTCTTTTGCTTTCAACTCCTTTGGAAGCAGCCCAAGACTCGTCAAAAGACTTCGTGTTGATACCCATCCCTTGAGGTACGTGTTACCGTCAGAGCTAGACATAGTGGGCTTGATGAGCACTCTAAAGTATGAATAAAAAAAATTCTGTTTATGGTCCAAATAAGAGATGATTGACCGACGATAGGCTTCAATGCGAGATCCTATTCAGTGTTGATTCTTGGAGAATATAAACCTGGAGCTTAAAGTGAGGTTTGGAACTACTTATAATTTTTTTAGATGCCAGCTGCTTTCTCTCCTTAGCTATTGATCATACGAACTAAGCTTGATAGATGCATGCTTAGCTATGATCCACAATGTATCTACTTGGAAGGGTAATGGACGGTAACATGCATAAAACTAGTAGACGTGATATATTGTGATACCCGATACCTGACACTGTAATCCATGTGTGTTTTATATTTAGAATTGGGTTTCTCTAACCTCTCTCATATTTGATTATTTGAAAGATAAGTTCTTTAACAATTTACAAAGTATATACGCAGGGTAGTCTGTAATAGTAAATGGTAAGGACCTTCTCTTTTAGTTCACGGACGTCAGCCGGACCCAGCATCCTTCTGGAGTGGGGATCTACTGTTGAATCTGCGTTTTTTTATCAAAATTCCAACAAAGATCTCCGTAACTAACCCTATGATTGGGCATCATATTTAGTTATGACGAGGAGCTGGGAATGGAGTGGGGATGAAGAAGTAAATAAAGGACATGCAAGGGCCGAGTATCTGGCTATGGGTGCAGAGAAACAAGCGAAGCTCCGTTACTGTCACTCTTCGCGCGTGTTGGCAGTCCATGGGACCCTGTATAGTATAAGATAGTATATTGTGGGGAGTTACCATAATTGAGTCAAATGAAGAACTAAGCTACGAATAGAAAATGGAAGAATAGATTACTCCTGGCACCCTTCTAGACTTTCATGCACGGGGAGTTCAGTAAATAAACTACATAATACTTGCTTTGCCGCAGAACATCTGTCTCCCTGTTCCGCCCTTCAGTTCTGGCCCACAAAACTGCGCTAGTGAACTCTTGGTATGTGTGTTTAAGCCACGAATAGAGCAGTGGCTAGAGAAAACGTGCCTGGAAATCTTCACGGCGAGAGCAAGATATGTTATGATTAAGTAAAGATTAAATTGAGGGTGAACCTCATCAACACACTGATAGTGAGTGATAAAGAGCTACTTTCTTCCTTTAGATATCAGATTCTTCCCATATTTGATGGTTTTTCGATCAAATTTCATACGATAGATTGGCCAGATCAACGACGCAAGGAGGCCAACCAGCCAGTCCCAAACAGGCGAATCTCTTGGACTAGGACCACGCATGTTGTTTAGCAGTAACGCAGTTTCTCCATCCATGGTAATGAAGAAGTGTCCGTGCTTAAGCCCAGAAATTATTTCTTCAGCAACTCTCTTTGCTGAAAAGCCGCTGCCTTCTTTATCGGAACCTTCAAGTTCCTTGCATAGAGCCGGCTTCTTGGCCTGTTCCTGCCAAAATGACTCCGTGTATATTGTTCCAGGAAATGTGCAGTGGATCCGAATATCTTGCTGGGATTGATACAGTAGCACCTCTTGCCGCAGGGTATCTGCTAGCGCGCGTGTAGCAGCCTTGGTAGGGGCGTATGCTGCATATCCTGGAACGCTGACCAGTGCCGCCGTAGAGGCAGTAAATACAATGTGACGCAATGAACTATCAAGGGGGGGTTCGGCTAACCATCTTTTCAAGAGTGCATGGGTAATGTATGCTGCTGAGAGGTAATTGCGCTCCATACATTTCTGTATATCGTTCGATGTGATATCTGCAAAAAATCCGATTTCCTCCGCCGTGCCACCGGCAACACAGAACAGAATGGATGGAGGTTCGGGAAGGGAACATATGAAGGCCTCAACCTAGACGTATTAGAAATTCCAGCTAAAGGAGATCAAGCACTTACCTCTGCAGCATCCGTCAAATCCACCTTCGAAGCGGCTACAACCTGTTGGGGTGCCTGAATTCGAGCTAACATTTCTCGGAGTGTCTCTTCCAGAGATGTTGGCGTTCGTGCGAGGATCGTGACATTTGCGCCTAGTCACATATAATGCTTAGACAAAACACCTCAACTCAAGTACTAATTGACCTTACGCACCTTGAGAAATCAACTGTAGAGCTAGCTCACGGCCGAGACCTTTAGATCCCCCGGCAATAATCACTGACTGTAATCAATTCAGTAACAGGATAAAAAGATGGAAGAAGATAGATTTACTTTGCCCCTTACGTTAAAGCAATCCATTCTATCTACCATGGTTAGAAAGGGTTATAAAGTAAATGAATCGTTGTTGTGAGCCTTGACTAGAGGACATGAGATACAATTTTACAACTTTTAAGCCCAAGATATTGATTTCGCCTTTTATAAATTTAGTCCAGGGGTGGTCTCGAACAGAACGATTCAACTAGTCCTGCTCCATAACTTCTCATACAAGGCTTGTTTCAGAGTGGGGTAGAAACCCCAGATATTGATGACCTTCCTCCCAAGTAAAGTTCCCATTTTAATACAAGCAAAAAAATGGATATCACAAATGCCAATCACTTCTTATGGAAATTTCTGGGAAAAAGATCCATCTTTGTACCATGCAGGACGGGCTTAGGGTTCGGTACAAGTCGAAAACTCTTGACACATAATGTTACGCCGGTCCGTTGCCGGGCCCGTCCGGGAACTAATGCAATTTGTCTCACTTTCAACGTGCGCTAGTCAGGGTCCCTAGCGATATCTTATCTTTATAATGCCCAAATATGGTTATTTTGTGGGAAACTACATATACTAGGATTTAGTTATTCCGTGCTTACAAGAATATAAAAATATTATTCTATTGCTACAGGAGGCTAACGCACGCTACTTCGGATACCTCAAAAGGGTATCGAGCATTTATATGTATACTTTAGGACGCAATATATCACAGCGTCTGTCTTCGTGAGCTACCAATCATATGTAGACCCTAGAAAGGACACAATCGAAGGATCAATTTGAAACTATGGCAATACAAGCTGTACCAGCAAGTCCTGGCGATGAACACGCAATGGAGAGTAATTTGGACGGCGATTCGCAGAATCTGCAGATGCAACGTGCAGATATACTCCCAGTTCGGAAGGGATTCAGATTCAAGATGGCATTTTTCGCCCTCTCAGTAGTAGCATTTACCAGCGCCCTGGACGCAACAATACTCTCTATCGCTCTACCTGTACGTATATCGAGGCACCTTCTGCAATTCATTTGTTCATCAGGAAATGAATACTGACTGCTTTAGATTATTGCTGACGATCTCGGTCTCACTTCATTGCAATCTTTCTGGGCCGGAATTGCTTTCCTCTTGTCATCAGTCACACTGCAGCCTATACACACTACTTTATCCGATATATTTGGCAGGAAACCCATTCTTTATGTGTGCCTAATCTTTTTTTTTGCTGGGACCGTTACCGTTGGAGCGGCGAAGAATTCGGCTACACTTATAGCTGGGCGGACAATTCAAGGCGTAGGGGGCGGCGGAATGGAGGCGTTGAGTGAAATCATTCTTACTGATCTAACTACCCTTAAAGAGCGTCCCCTCTACATAGGAATTCTCGGTCTTGTGTGGGCTTTTGGGTCTATCTTGGGCCCTCTGATTGGCGGTGTAGTCTCGCATTATTCGAGCTGGAGATGGATTGCTTGGATCAATCTACCACTATTAGGAATTGCTATGTGTCTCCTCCCGCCATTCCTGAAGCTGGCCAACGACCGATCTTCTCTCGCATCCAAAGTTAGACGAATTGATTTTGTTGGAATTCTTCTATTCTTACCTGGATTGACATGTTTTGTCCTGGCTATTGTATGGGGAGGAGTGTTATTCCCTTGGTCTGCTTGGGAGACAATATTACCCCTCATTTTCGGAAGTCTCCTTCTTATTGTGTTTGTATTCTACGAACTTCGACACCCGGAACCCTTGATCCCCTTCCGACTCTTCAAAAACCACACGACAACGGCGGCACTTTTTGGAGCCTTTATTCATGGCATTATGCTATGGGGTGTCGTTTACTACCTCCCTCTCTACTTTGAGGCTGTCATCCAACATGACCCTCTTAGAGCAGCAATTGATGGCTTCCCACTAGCATTTACAGTTACACCTATGTCAATTGTCTGTGCTCTCCTCATAGACTATACAAGACGCTACAAATGGACAATTTGGATTGGCTGGGTATTAAGTACTGTCGGCCTCGGAACTATGGTTCTACTTGGATTCAACACTCCGGTAGGAATTTATAGCATTTTACAGCTTTCGCCTGGAATTGGAATGGGTTTGCTATTTCCAGCTTTGGGAATTCCACTGCAGGCGGCAGTGAGTACTGATGATGCCGGTGTTGCAATGGGCACTTTTGTTTTCTTCCGTGCGTTGGGATCTACCATCGGCGTCTCCATAGGTTCAACGATTTTCTCAAACGTGTTCTCTGAGCGACTTCGCCATTTATCTCTGCCGTCTAATTTCCCCTTGACTGATGGAAACAAGGCTATTAACTTCATCCATACACTCCGTAACATACAATTGCCGGTGAATCTCAGGATACAGATTCTGGAGGTTTATGCTGAATCCTTCAAGTTTATCTGGATTGTTATGGCGTGCTTAAGCTGCATTGGGCTTTTCTCCACCCTTCTCATGGAAGAAATTACTCTGGAGCGTGAAGATGTTGGAAGACAGGCTTTCCAGGAATCAAATGAACAATAAGGCAAATAATAAGATTGCTCTAATCAAGAGTTTGTTCAATCACACCTTGGCCAAAAATACATGATTCAATAAAGCTTAATGGCAAAAAGTTTAACTGAAGCTTTTGTTTTCCGTGAGCTCTACAAGATTTCGCCGATTTTAATCACCCTTCAACAGATAACTGAACATTTGACGCCAGCTTGGGCTATTGGGTTACGTCATGCAACAGAATACTTCACTAAACATGCTGTGAGTTATTGAATTGACTGGGTATCTAACTAACTGATGATGCGGCATGATGTATGTACCAGTGGCTATAGCTCAAGCAAAGGGAAGCCTATGCTGACCCATAATCTTCCAATTTAAAGAGCCGGCCAATTACTGGATGCGAACCAATGGTGCTTTAAACATGGACATCAGACATCAGTAAATATAATTCTAAGACACCACCTTCGCTCTCACCTCCCTCCTACGCTAAGACAGCAGCATTTATTGAGTATAAATTAGACAATCACTGTCACCAGCATAGAATATCAGCATAGCCAAATATCGAGTGTATCGGTCAGATATAGACGAGATCGAAGAGCTACATCTAAGGGTATTTTACATAGTACCACAATTTCTATGCATAGTATTACGAAATGTACTCCGTCAATGCGAGATACCCTACCGTAGATTTGCTAAGACCTTCAGATGGCCTCTGTAGAGTGGGACACCGTAGTCACCCCATTCCATATCCGCTGACGAGGTCTGGTGCACGCTCATACTTAAGGTATGAAACAATTGTGCAAACGTTAGCAGAAGCTCCGTATTTGCCAGACTACAGACAAGCAATTGAGTAAGTAATAAGACGTAGCAGTTGGAAGAAGCAATTAGGGTTTTGAGGACTTACTTTAGACCGAGACAAATTCTGGAACCTTGAGAGAAAGAAAGCACCCGATGGGCAGGGTCTTTGGTGCTCGTTCCAAGCCAACGCTCAGGAACAAAATCCATTGCGTTCGGAAATACCTCCTCATCAGAATGATAGACATAATTGCTGTGGGATACAACTGTACCGGCTGGGATTGGTCTTCCAGCTATCGAGGTTCCAGATGAGGGTACGATTCGAGGGAGCCGACCAGGTGCTCCGTATGATAGGCGTAAGCTTTCCTTAATCACAGCCCCCTGAAACACGTTAGAAATAGGGAATTGGAATAAAGGATAGCAAGTAACTTCACCAAGTATGGTAACCTCTCAATCATTTCTGTTGTCACCTCAGTATCTATCTGCCCGAGGACGGCATCGAGCTCTTGAACGAGCTTCTGATAGATCTTTGAGTCCTGTAACACACCCCAGGTTCCGACCACCAATGCATTTGCAGTGGTGTCCATTCCAGCGAGCAACATCAGCACTGCCTCAGCCGTAAGATCCGAGTCACTTGGGGTTTGTCGATTCTTATTTGCCTTTGGGTTGAGGATAGTGTCAAATATGGTTGGTACTTTCAAATCCTTAGGGTTGGTTTCTCTCTTTAGTTTTTGGATGCTTTCCGCGCAACTCTGATATAGTTAGTATATTCCATCCACAATTTCAAGTCTGTGCTACACTTGCTTTTTCAAATTCGTTAACAGTTATCGATTCTGGAAACAGATAACGGAGAACAATTTCAGGCAAACATTGACTGATGGTTTCAAGAATGGAAAATGTTCGCCGAAAGTACGTGGCCCATTGAGTAACTTTGGCCAAATCATCGGCAGCCTCAATGATTGGATGCTTAAAGCATTTCGAACTTAGTCCTCCAAAGTTTTGTTGGTATGCATAATCAACGATCATATCAGCTGTTAAACAACGAAAACCCCGTGACAGGTCAATGGGCTCCTCTTTTTTGGCGGCATCTGATAACAAATCCAAGAATCGAAGGACTTTATTTTGCACCAGGGGCTCTATTCGGCGGACTGCTGCTTTGGAAAAGTAATGATTATAAGCTTCCCTTCGCTGCTTGGCTGCCGGTGTGCCGGGGATGGCTATGAGAGATCCTTGTAACTGACGAGCGCTATAAAATTCCCATCTCTTGTCGAACTCGGTGCCGATCTTGAAGACCCTGTGAAGTAGTGGTAAGTATTCATGCTTTCTAAGGTTTGTTGAATGTGTTAAGAACTAACTGATTGTAGTTCTCAAAATCCTTTATATGCAGTTCATTTGGTGTTATACGCACAATTGGGCCTAGTGAAAAATTAGCCATTGCCTCAATAAATCACGATGCAGTTGAGAACGCACCGTAGATCCTATGTAACTCAGGTAATTGCTTGACGAGCGATCCATCGAGAACAAGGTCATAATAGGCTGTGTATAGATTTGTCGCCGCTGCCAACCTCGGTCCAGGAAACATAGCCAGAGGATGAAATTTCAAGCGATAGATAATCCGAGTGAGTTGGAATAGCGACAAAGAACACATAACCAAAATAGCTCCATGATACGACAATGAAACATGATCTAGGATGTCTATCGATTTCACTGTATCCCACAGCATTGCAAAGGCTGGTTGATTCTAGAGTAAATTTTGAGAATAATCAGCTGCTTGAAAGTCAAGAAATTGTTGATGGTCTTATATGATAGCTTCTTGGGCACACTTTATATACTTTTGGTAATAGATTGTGTCTGGATGGAAGCAAAGGTGTGTGTATATGGAAGTATGGCCGTTAATTTACAAGGAGTAATTAAGTATCCGCTTCAATTTACCTAACTAAGCGAAACGATTTACCAGCCGAAATATATATACCCAATTAGGAATAAGTTCTGATCTGCTCTAGGTCCCTTGTTTAGTGCTATTGTGCCACATAACTACCGTAAAGTCGTACGTCTTAACGAAAATTTTAACACTTGAGTAACTTATGAAACGTTAAATGCTAGCATAGGCTATGCAAACCCTTACTAGATTATGTTGGTAATTCCCGGTAGTACTAGATTACAGCATTGAAATTTCCCAGAGTGGATTTCTGGGACGCTGCTACCCAAGACCATGACAACAAGCATCTCGATATCAAAAAATTTCCCCAAGATTTGAAGATCACAAGATGAGTAAGAGCGTCTTGTTTGTTTTCTTCTTTGAGAAATGGTGAAGCTTCTGTGAAAAAAAATACTATTGATTGATCATGGTGGAACAAGCTGCCGTACCACCTGGCGCGACGATGTCAATCGTAATTAGGTATCGTCTTAATCAATCTTCACTACTCTAATTTCACTTTCACTAGAAAGGTTTATAAAGTGAAATTCAAGATGATGCTTGCTAGTAATTTTCTAGAAGCAATGTTTGCGTAGTACTACATTCGCTGCTTTTATCGAACATCAAAGCGTCGCATCAGTGGCCAAGCTTCTTGTCAGCCCGCAGGAAAACCAACAAGGGCAGCCAGATGTAACCCAACCTCGCGGTGGACAAAAAACCGGAATTCTTCTTGGTACGTGCACCAGCAATAAGTGTCCCGATTATTTTGTTCACCGCGAGCAGGCAAGCATTGGCGTAGAGTTAACTAGCAGGGCAGAAAAAATAATCATGACTGGTTATAATTATGATCATGATTTATGCTTATTAGTCGTGATACGATTTTTATTACATAGATTTAATACAATCAAAATCATAATTATTTATTAAAAAACTTTATGAATTTCTGTTTTGTCACGGGATTTGATGCAATATCTTCAATTCTAAAGTTTCTTACTGGTCTAAGGTACGATTTTGATGATCTGCCGTTAATCGCAATGAAGCTCAAGGCTTTGAAATAAGCAATAGCTTCTGTGGTGCAGTGAATCATATAAGAAGACGACAGCACCCGAAGAGGCTGTCGCGACGCCTATACCTACGAAACCTTTCAAAACATCAAAAATTATCTTACCTTCGGTATGTGAAGTCAAACTTTTTCCGCTCCTGAATCTTCCACCGGAGTTGGTCCAAGCGATCATATCTAAAATGATCACTACTATAGGGCTTTGCTGCGCTGTCAGGTTACGATTCGTCAATAGTAAGCCTTTGGTGAATGTAGGAGGAAAAGCACGTGCTAATACAGCTAGAACTATTCAATGAAACGATCATCGAAATTGTTTTCTCCTACCAGAATGCAGACATGTTACCTTTGGAGCGCCACTATCCCATGCAGCGGCGTCGCCGAATCGCGTTCGCAAAGATACTAGAAGGAAAGCTTGCGGATGAAAGCTCCGCACGCAGCCCTTTGTATCGGGCTATCAATGGCTGTATTGGATTTCTCAAGACACTCAGTCTTGACTCTCAAAAATCAATAGTTCGACGTCGGGGTTATACTGGTATATTATGTAAACGCATCGTCAATGACTTAAGCATGAGACCAACAGTCCAACGTCTCTCAGCGCAAGACGAGACACCAGTAGAAAATCCATCATTAGGGGCTCTGATTTTAGCAGCTGCCACAGGAGATGACGCTATATTCGTGGCTCTTCTTGCTCGAGGAACTTTGTTTGAAGATATAAGTTCGTTCTTCGGTTCTGCTCTGCATGCAGCAGCCGAATATGGGCACATGAATGTGCTCGAAAAAAGCCTCAAACATCTCGACCATGCCCTATGATGCCCTTATCGGTGGAATACGAGGTGGAGACAAAGATGTCGTCGGAATTCTTCTCGACTAGAACAGTTATGATAGTATGCTACATGACTCGGATGACAAAGGAGAGAGGACGCTTATATGCGCAGCTGCCGAAGATCAGACTGAGATCCTCAAGATGTTGATGGAGCATATTCTCAACTGCCATACAGGAAAATTCTTGAAACGCGCTTGGTATCATGCAGTCCTTTTCTCAGCCAGATCGACCACAATTCATCTCCTCAAAGTCGGAGTGAATATTAGCAACCACGAAGAATCGCTCCGTAATGGCTTATACGGGGCGTCCAAACGCGGGGACCTCGAGACCGTAAAGCTGCTTGTCGAGCGCGGCTTCATAAATGGCCACGAACCCTACTCGTACGACGAATGCATGCATGTCGCGGCTGCAAAGGGATATATGTGTTGTGGAATTCTTCCTCCACCATGGAGTCGATGTAAACTGTAGGTTTTCTTGCCCAACTGCACAGTCTGGTATGGAGGAGGACTTTTGGGATAAGATAGATGCTAGTAATCCCGCGACAACAAACGCAGCACGCAATGGCGATTTCCGGATGCTTTGCTTTTTGGTACAGAGAGGATGTCGAGTGGATCTTGAGAACGAATTTGCATCTGTGCAGAAACAATGGCCTGAGCGACTCCAGGCTTGGGAAAAGAATAAATTGCTTAAGTAGATGACATTCGAACCACCTTGGAAGTTGCAAAGTGTGTGACTTTCCGGTGATATTTGGATGAGGGAAATTCACGACAACGTCTCCTATGGTCCGGCAGAGGTCCATCATTCAGGAGAGAACTTCCAGTTGCGCTACAGTAAATGTCCCAAATACTTTAGGGTGAAAAGCCGAAAGTTGATATTCGCATATTAATTGACAATTTTTGCAACATTAGCACTTCATAGGCTTGTTTTGGCGCGTCATTAATGTCAATGTCAAGTGCATCACCTAACCACCTTAGCTCAAAAACGTCGAATTAAGAATTAGAAAATCCGAAATCGAAATCAGTTACCAAGATTACTATTCTGTTACTAGTTTGTAGGGTGAATATAGTGATTACTCTGAAAAATATAAACGACAATTATATAAACTAGTATAATAATGTTATTTATTCTAAGTATATATTTGTGAATGAATATAATTCTAAGGAAGTTTCGGACGACATCTCTTCAAATTCGCTTTAAACGCGGCTCGGCCAAGCTAGTCCCACTTCAGCGCTTGACCTGGATCCGTAATTGCGCTAAAACACCAACTTCTTCACATCGAATTCAATAAGTTTATAATCCGCCGCGGATAATTAATTTGGAGAGCTCAACTAGCCCAAAGACCCGTGTTCTGTCAGCTCCAGCCGCTTGTACTAAGCGCCTGATACGCGCTGCCGTATTCCTCCTTGTGGACAAGCACGCGTGGCTCGAGACGGATATATGATGATGACGCTAAAAACCTCAAGCAAAATACTGAGAGGAAGATTCTTCGTTCTTTTCAAACATGGCTTCCATTTGAAGACATCACAAATTAGAAGCATGTCGACTGAATTTCCAAAGACCACGTCGCGAAGCGAGCTGCCGCTCTCCAGCAAGTCCACACACCCGGTAGATTGCAGAGGTTGAAGCTCGAATTTCTAGATTTACAATACAATGATGATCTTTTTAATTTCACAAGAGGCCGATTTGTTATCGACGAGCAATTTGAGATGTCTCAGGGTCATATCGAATTCAATGTTAATGAGTTAGCTCGTGTTGCCGCCAAAGCTGTGGGGGCCGAAATGTGTGTGAGCATAGGAAAATACCCCGATGGCATGTACAACAAAGCAATGCTCCTCACTATGGACAGTGGTACTCAAGTTGTAGCAAAAGTACCAAATCCAAATGCCGGAAAACCCCATTTCACTACAGCAAGTGAAGTAGCTACTATGGATTTCGTAAGTTCCAACGTCTGCCTTATCAATGTTGATCTCAGCACTCTAATTATCTTGTAGGTGCGGAATGTTCTTCAAACTCCAGTACCAGAGGTATTCGCTTGGAGTTCCAGAGCACAAGAAAATGCTGTTGGTGCAGAGTATGTCATCATGGAGAAAACTGCAGGTGTTGAGCTTGAACAGGTCTGGCCAACTATAAAAACTGAAGATAGATTGGCTATTGTTCAGAAGATCGCCAATTACCAAAAGAATTGGACCTCCGTTTCCTTCAAAAAGTACGGTAGTCTATACTACTCAAAAGATCTCATTTCGAGATCAGACAATGAAACCCTGTACACAGACGCAGATGGCGTTGATGTCAATGACTCAAGATTTTCTATAGGACCATCTACTGGGCGCGAATTCATTGATAATGGAAGAGTGGGCGTGGATTTTGATAGAGGGCCATGTAAGTCTTTAAGCTATCGAATACTAGGTTTATGAGACTTACATTTACGAGGGTAAACGGTCGAAGAATACCATGAAGCAATTGGACATCGAGAAATTGCAGCAGTTAAACAACTCCCTCAGCTTCCCAAGTCATTAATCAGTCTTTTTGGACCAGGAACTTATATACCAACAAGAGAGAGAAAACTGAAAGCATTACAATACTATCTCCAGCTCATCAAATTCCTCATCCCTTCTGATTCGTCCATTACCTCATCCCATCTCTGGCACGGAGACCTACACGTCGCAAATATCTTCGTAAACCCCTCGAAGCCAACCGAGATCACAGGAATTATAGACTGGCAATCTACAGAAACTGCACCTCTTTATTTTCATGCTCGACAGCCCCAGATTATCGACTTGAAGGGTCAACAATACGTGGGACGTGAACGTCCAAAGTTACCAGAAAACTTCGAAACCCTTGACGCGGAGGGGAAGAAATGTGCAAAGGCATTTTTCCTACGACAATCACTCTGTGCACTCTACAACACAATTGTTTATCGGAATAATCCGCGACTGTACGCCGCATTGGAATTCCAACATACATTGAGCTATACGCTGCTCCTCTTACCCCGCAATATAGTCATTGATGGTGAAGCAAGCTATCTTTCTCAAGTAGCTGCACTGAAAGAAGAATGGGACACAATTCCTGGGGCAAAAGGCTCACCGTATCCCTGCTCTTTCACCCCGGAGGAATTACAGGAGATGGAAACTCATACAGAGGGAGCGCTTTTGGGAATGCAAGCTATGGAGGGAATTCGAGAAAGTCTTGAGGAGTTATTCCCCGAGCAGGGATGTGTGAGGTCGGAACTGTATGAAGATGCTATCGATGCATTGGGTCAGATGAAGGAGCAAGTTATCGACGAGTTTGCGAAGAACCAGGAAGAGAGGCAGATTTGGGAGAAGTGGTGGCCTTTTGGGAAATAGTGTTGTAGATTATCTAGCTCTTAATGTACATAAGTATTATTTTGGCCCCGTTGCACGAGACCGGAACTGGGATTTTGGTAGTAAAAGTTGTAATACAAAAGAAAAGAAACGAATCTGCTATGAAAAGGTTATGAGAGATGCTAGTAGAAGCTCTGTGAGATAGTAGAGAAACTGTGGGGGCTGACTGGCTAACTTAATTTGAAACATGTTCGTTCTGTTGAAGGATGGCGGTGGACCCTTCAAGTGTTCGTCACTATAGATTTTTTCGAGCTCTTCTCCGAGCGTGTCTGTGGTGCAAGTTCGGGTTTATTTATTGAGAGATGACATGTACTTGAAAAGTCGTAATTATATCTGCTCGGAGTTTTTCGTATGCTCAGAGATCCTGATTGTCTCGGGAATAAGTTCACATGGGATTCGTCTTAGGTAGATGACCTCTATTGTGACTCCGGCGCAACCAACATTGTTTGGCTTGCCTGGGCTTACTGCAATGGCCATGCCGCGCTCCCCGCGGTAATGGTCCGCCGGCGAACATTTTGGTCAGCACTATGTTTAACGCCTCTCAGATGGTAGGAATTTATGACTCTTTAACAATCTTCCCATATGTTTCCGAGATGTGTACAACGCATCAGTCATTCTCAGCTGGGTCTACACCATGCATATGATCATACCCCAGCTTCTGGCAGCCGGACTCACAGAGGGGGTCTATGAGTCTCCGAGGACAGGTTGAGAGGTAACAATCTCTATATCACGTAGTGCAAAAGACAGGCTATATTATCCCAATATTGATCTTTTCGCTTGTGCTTCGATAGAAATAGACTCATGTCATTACTTAGGATTCACAGCTTAGTAGGGTAATGGTTCAGTTTCCAGATTTTAGCAGGAGTGCGTTCGGGGGCCCCACTTACATTGCGACGACTACAACGCAATCTTTATTGACATAGTTCTAGGGCATCATTTCTTTATCAGAAGTGTCAACTGGCGAAGAACTGTTGTCTAATATGGCGTTTGTGGTCTTTACTAAATCACTGTTCCCAGCTATCGTCCTCTCTTTATGCGACTTGATTTTAATCTCAAGTTTGAAAACACAAGTGCCTATACATGCTCCTGGTGGTGATACTACAGCCGTTGACTCCGCTGATCTCAGTGGTCTTATTATAGCTTACTCCAATAGTGTTACGGGATTTTCTAGTTGCAGTAAGGATGTCAATTGCGAGATAAACTTTGAATCTAAATTTCCTGCCGAGGAGGAAATAATGTCTGTTCTCATAGCAAGAATCATGAGAGATAAATCGGTGAATTCAGGAGTGTGAGTATCCAACTCAGTCCACTAATAGTTACCGAACTACTGGCTAACCGCTTGCCCCTTTTCCATATGCGGCCCACAAGAAGAGCAATTGTAACTGTCAATGTGTGTTTACGTGCTAAATAACTCACTGCGTATTTAGCCGCTATACTAACATCTCAGAAAGGAAGGCGAATATCTTATTGAACCGGTAGCCTGGTTTGGTGAGATGTTGGTTGGTTTTGTTGGCCCCGCTCCATAGACCAAGTCCAGCATTGCACAACTCCCTTCTTCCACTTCGCCCCTCACTTCAAGCTTAAAATCTGATAATTACGTTAAAACCCAGTTTTTCAGGTGATACAGTGTTGCAACTATGAACGACACCAAACACTCCTCACGTCTTCGTGTAGCTATAATTGGCGGTGGAATTGCTGGTCCTACCCTCATTCATGTGCTATTAAAATACTCGCATATCGATGTCAAGATATATGAATCCGGGCCTGAGTTCTCTGAACGGGGTGCTGCAATTGGATTATCAAGCAAATATCAGGCTGCACTCAAGGAGATGGACCCTGGGCTAATGGACATTGTGGATGCCGCTGGCGCTACATGTATGGCTTCTACACGACTGATGATCGTAAGTCTCAACAAAATCTTCATTCCAAGGGTTCTGGCATAGGCTAAACCTCCATTCAAAAAGGGATCTGGTCCCCATGCTGGTGAAATCCTCATGGATATGACTAGCCATATCAAGGAAGAGCAAAATGCCAGTGTTCATCGAGCTGCGCTACTGAATGGGCTTTTAGCACCAATTCCCCGAGAGATCATGCATGCCAATAAGAAAGTGACTCAGGTTGACGATACTGCTGGTAATGAAAGGGTAGTTCTTCACTTCCAAGACGGGACTGTGGAATACGCCGACGCAGTTATTGGAGCAGATGGCATTCATGGGTATACAAGAAAACACATTCTTGGTGACGATCCATCGGTTAATGCGTCATTTGCTGGATACTGGGATTACCGTTTCTTAGTTCCGATTGAGAGAGCTCGAGAGGCGCTGAGTAAGGAACTATTCACAGAGACTAGACAATACGGATGGTGTGGTGAAGGCGGTTTCTTCATGCATGATGTGCTTAATAATGGGGAGTCTGTGCAATGTGTTTCTTCAGCCATGGCTAGCACGTGGGGTACTGATGAATGGAAAAAAGACTTAGATCGTAAGACACTAGAGGATAGCTTTGCTGGCTGGACCAACTCTCCCATTGCACCTGGAATGATCAAAGTAGGTTACCCCCTGTTAATGCGTGTCTTTCAACCTGATTAACATTATTCCATAGTTGCTTTTGGAGAACCCTGATCTTCGCGCATATCCACAGTGGCACCACAATGTTCATGCACCAACATTTGCAAAGAACCGTGTATGTATGATAGGTGATGCCGCCCATGCAATGACTCCATGGCAAGGCTCTGGGGCGGGTCAAGCTATCGAAGATGTGATGATTCTCGACGCTCTGTTCAGCAAAATTGAGGATAACACCGAGATAGCGGCTGCCTTCAAGGCATACGACGCCGTGCGACGACCGAGAAGCCAGAAAGTTGTAGATTCAAGCGCCGGTACAGCCAAGATATTATGCGGAAAGGAACCAGATATCGGGCTTGATCCCGATAAAATTCGTGAAGCAACTGGGCCTAGATGGGGCTTTATCTTCGCTCTTGATTATAAGGAGCATAAGAAGGATGCACTGTCTAGGTTTGATAGCTTAAAATCGTGAAGTGCTGTGTTGATGTAGATGAAATCAGACAAGACGTTCCATATACGCGAAAAGAATAGCGATTCAATCTACCAGCAGCTTCTCACCTAACCTCACTACCTTGAAATTAAATAATTGATGATATTTTAGTCTAAAATTAGACATGTAAAAAGTATATTTCAGATTCAGAAATAAAAGCCTTCATAGAGATCACTAAGATACTAACTAGATCAGCTGGTCTTAAAACACAAAGATTTCTACCTGATCGCTGCAAATTTCATAAGAAAATATACTTGATGGTATTCAAATATGATAAAATATACGCAGGGAAAATTAGGCGTTTGTGATTGGCATACCACCAGGGAGAGTTGGAATCCCTACAAATTCTTGGTCAGAACGTTTACATTATAAGATTAAAGATGAACTTACACTCATCGAGCTCTTCCTGTGCAATCTGGTTTTGATAGCATCTATTGGCATCAGTCTGTTCTTGAGTCCTGAGTTGAGGACATCCCTCAGGTGGGAAGATCAATGGGTCGGGACTAGCGTCGTAAACGTCACATCTAGCATCCATGGCTTTCTGAAGAGAATCCCCCTTCCATCCAAAGACGTAGTCCGCGTGGTGACCGTAGCCGACTCTGTTATCATCATGTTAAAAAAGCGTCAATTAAATGATGTTTCACATTCAAATAAGACTTACGGATCTCCTTGACTGAATACGAATGGTTGAGTGCCATCCTCTGGCCAGAGTGATTTGTCAAATTTTCCAGTATCCCAGATTGTCTCAATGAAGACTTGCGGAATCTCTACCGGATGAGATGATGGACACGCTCCAAGTATCCCTGCAGGATAGGCAACATGCGACTTGTGGTCCGGGCTATCGATGTTTACTCCATCCCAGCAACTACACAAATTATTGTCAGAATTCTTTGCGCAAGCATATGTCGCCATATACTTACGTGGGGAAGAATGTGTTGACACGAATCCCTCCAGCGCAGAATTTCTTCGGTAATTCAATGGTATCTGTAGCTGCAACACCCATAGGATTTGGATTGTAAAAGAACTTATCATCATAGCTGTCGTAGCAGCGATACAAATTTACGAATGCAGAAGTATCAGGTGTGCGCCTTTCAGCTGTTCCGGCGAGCATGCGGAAACCCTAAAATGGTTAATGTTTCTTTCTTCTGTCATGTATAACAAACTAACTGGTCTAAATGCAGTGATAGATACATTCCTATCATCGGGAGAAATGTAATAAACAGTCATGCCACCTTGTGCTCCACCAAGGTTTTGATTCGGTAATTGCTGAACACGCTTGAATGTCCCATTCTGAGCACGAAAGTAGAGGACGGCAGTCCAATAGTTCGAAAAGTCCTCGGAGAACGTGCAAGTTGTGCAGGAGGCACTTTCTGCAATATCATGTGCTGGGTCCATTGTAACGTTGAAGGCATTCTACTATCATCAGTATTAACGTCCTCTTAAGTTGAGAGCATACCTACTCCTCCTACAATCTGATGCACTGACCAGTAAGTCAGTATCGTAGCATTTGTTAAAGGACCAAGCAGATAGGCAAAAAAACAAGTTAAGAAATTGTTTCCCACGTCGTCTCGACTTTACGATGGCGCTCGATAAATCTCCTTTAATCAAAAATGAAATTGATATAGGAAAATAACTGACTATGTGGTGATGGATTCTGTCCAGGACTGACTAGACTTTGCTCTGAAGTTCAGCAAATCTCAACGCACAACGTGCAGGGAGTAGCTCACGGATCAAGTCTTTCTGTAACAAGCTGAGAGCATGCAAATCTAAGTGTGTGCGTTGCTTGGACATTTTGGATGACCAGCCCTAAGGAAATTAGTGAATAGAATAACATCATAGTTTTTAGTCAAGCTTTGAACAATATGGTCAACATGTAGAAGTGAGTAAGTAGTTAAGACCGCAGGTGGGGAACTCGCCCTTAAAGACCTTGGGAATAAGCCAATGTACCAAACACTGGACGAACGTACATGCTCCCTACGGATGTTTAGACCCCACCCTGAATTGCATTTCTTCTTTCATTAATTAGTATATACCAAGGATTTTGTTCCTAGCAGACCAACATAGGTTACAGGTACAATTGATTATAGACGAGGCAGTTGCAGTAAGCTGTTGCTGTATAGAAGTGCCGATCCAATCAAGTGACTGCTGGAGGGAGATTGCAGGGGTTTCATTTTCGGCTCCTCCCGCATTATTATGTTGTTCCCTCGTGTAATTATATTAAACAATATGGTTAGAGAATGAGAATCATATTTGCCGATTTTTGAAGCCGCGAACGAAGACGCTACCGTTGATCCGAAGCCCTAGGGCTTAGAATATTTACCCATGTTGGTTACACAAAACATTGCAAGACCCCGAAGAGTGGGACTATTCAAGCTGTCACTATTCCTTTAAAAATGCACCTGAAGCTACGGCAGTACAAATCTGGAGGGTTTTTTCGAGGCTATGTGTTACCTGAATTACAAAACTCGCTTATTCCACATATCAACTTTACTATGCGGCCTGGTTAAAATTACCTATTTATTAATGACAGGATCATTAAGAAACGACTGGAAGCTTGCGTATATCCAGATCATGGGTGTAATATGGTGAGATCGTTCTAGATAGGTAAGATGGTCACTCCACCTTCATACTATGTATGTGGAAAGTTATTTGATTGATCGCTTTGACCCTTACACAGAAGCGGTTCTGGATGCGTTGAATGAGACATTGACTCTGTGTTTAGATCGGTTTGAAGGCTTTCTAAAGGCCGAGAAGTTTGGAGCTCTTCATAAGCACTAAAAGTATACCAATACTTGGAAAGGGCCTCGCTTAAAAAAGGGGGAAGTTTAGTCCCTTGCCAATAACCCTATGTACTTGAACGCTCAAATTTTATTCTTTCAAAAATCTATAACTAGGGTTCCTCATACAAACATAGAACTTTGTAAAGACTAAGTCAATATTGATTTAAAGTTTCGGGTTGGGCGAGGCCAGTTACCAATAAATGAGTAATCCATTTTAAACCTTGGCAGGGGCCCTGCTGCCGCCGATGTCATCGCGGGGTGCAGTCGTAACCCTTCTACATCTAACTACCCGTCATCCCGAGAACGCGTTCAGCAAGCCATAAAAGTGTGAGGGATCTTATATTTCTTCTTTGATACAATCTTCTCATTAACTTCTACTTTCCCTTTCCCTCATACTACCTAGGCTCGATAGACAAGTTAAAGTACATTTGACTTCATCAGCTTTTCTCCCCTAAGCTCATCTCACAACCTCTAAGGAAAAGATTCTCCCTAACATTCACGATGTGTCGCTGGTTTGTATACATCTCGGGCACTGAACCTTGCTTGCTCGAAGATGTGCTCGTTAGTATGTGATGTCCAGTTCTCTTTCTATCCCATCTAATCTGGTGTTCAGCTCCAGCACACGCCTTAAGTAAACAAGTGCACGAGCACTACCTCCCCAAGCTTCTTTCTCATGATCCTTCTGTACACGCCGAACCAACAACGCAAGCCGAAATCACAACCCGTAACCGTCTCTTCAACGTTGATGGTTTTGGTATGGCTTGGTACACTCAAACTCTCTCGATCTTTTCACCGCCCACATCCGCCTCTACCCCGAAAGCGAGTCTCTGGCCAGCCCTTTACAAAACAATTCAGCCACCACTTCACGACTCCAATTTTCGTTCCATCTGCAGTAATACAGCATCAAATGTTGTATTTGCGCATATCCGCGCTGCAACTTCCACAGCTATAACCCCAGTCAACAATCACCCGTTCATATTTGGCATACACACAATCATGCATAATGGCTATATCTCTAACTTCGAGAAGATAAAGCTGCAGATGTGCAATGAGATGAGTGAAGAAGCATATACTAACATTCATGGTGGGACCGATACCGAACATCTCGCTGCTCTGTTCATGACATACCTCTGTCCGTCAGCGAAAGAATGGAATACCTACCACAGTGTATCAGAAATACGGACTGCACTGCAGAAAACCATTGATACAATAATCTCCATCCAAGCCGCAACATCTTCAATCAAAAGTTATGAACCTAACGATTTGAACGTCGCCATCACAGACGGGCAATCCTTGGTGGCTAGTCGCTTCCGAGATCATGCGACAGAACAACCACCCTCCCTCTACTACTCCACCTCCGCAGGTGTGACACTGAATCGCCAATTTCCAGACCATCCAGATGGGGCCGACGGACCAAATGGAGCCAGTAACACGGATGCCAAGGATGGAGAACAGGGAAAGAATCCGCATGCTGTGAAGGGGCGGATGGAGCATGGACGACATGTCATCGTGGCTAGTGAGCCGACCACTTACAAGGGTGAGTGGGAATTGATAAAGAAAAATAGATTTGTGCTTGTGGAAGGAGGCGAAGTCGTTGGCGTAGAGAAGATTGACTATCCTCACAACTGAGGGGGAAGTGGTTGCGTTTTCAAGTGATCTAGTAGTGTGAACAATGTATGTTTATAAATTCAATTCTATCCTGTTTTGCTATATTTAGAATCAAAGACGGAAGAATAAAATGGAAATTAGAAATATATAATTTCAATAACTTATAGAACTTGAAATATGTACCTGAAGTCAGTTGAAGAATCGCAGCCTTGTGTTAAAATTCCCTTCAGTCTATTGATAGATTTGGCTATCTTTTGTCCCTATCTGCAGGCATAAATCTCTGATTGGCTTTCTGGAGACATGGCTAGCATTATTCACATCGAAAAAGCATTATCCGACAATATATACAGGTATTTGGACACGAAATATTTGTGATGAAGTAACACTTTGTACAAAGTAGACACAGTTCGTATCTTCGTGTTAACATACGCTAGTCATTGACCAAAATAGCGATGTCAAGACTTCTTTAGTTCTGAGACTAATAACGTATCAACACTGTACCACACTATATTGCGTGTAGAAACATCATCGGACTCTTTCTCACAAATTTACATGTTAGCTTCAGAAGAATTGGCTAATTTGCTTATATTCTCTGTTCTAAATTGTTCTAACATGGCTTATCTTATGACATTAGCTATGTGTCTATGCTAAGCGCCAGGTCTCTCGTATCCTAATCCCTCCACTCTTTTCCACGTTTCCCTCACAACCCTTTCCTGCGCCTGTCTCCCTGTCTCCCCTTCACTATCCCCGGCCGGTCTTATGGCAAGGTATAGCCGACTACCCAGCTTCACCTCCTCGATAGGATCCGTGTCTGGATTGGGTGGTGGATTGGCTGTTGTGATGAGGCCGCCTGCTTCACGCAGGATACAGATACCAGCTGCTACATCCCACTCCCAACAGCCGCCCTCCCACCATATATCAAAAGCTCCTGTGGCTACGTATGCTAGATCTAATGTTGCGCTAGGTTGCGTTAGTAGTGCTTCTGTCAATGTCACAAAATTGATGATGGTCAAATCCGACAATGGAAGAGCAGAGGATGAAAAGAAGGGGAAATGACAAACCTTCCTAGACTCCTTACACCATGGACCATCCCCCCTTTTCCACCACGGCCTCCGATCTCGGCAGCCATGTTCATAAAACTCCCAATTTTCCGTCTCATGTTCCCACCTTCTACATCTCGTCTATCTTTGCCCCATTCACAGCTAAAGATACAACCTTTAGGTGCGTTCGCCTATGGTTATTAGCTGTCGTTTCCACAACCATTGCTGAGCATTTTTAGAGTAGAAACTTACAGGTAGTACTGCCTTGGGGTTCTGTATATATGGCAAACTCTTTCTTGTCTTTTTGGCGTGTCCATCATCCTGCCACGCCCCGTTCCCTACAAGTGCACTGTATGTCGTGTCAAGCACTGGTTGGTAGATGACGCCAATGACTGGTATGCCGTTGAGGCAAAAAGCTATAGATACACAGAACATAGGGAAAAGATGTGTGTAGTTTACTGTTCCGTCAAGAGGGTCTACGATCCATGTTGGAGCATCCGTTACAAGGTAGTCTCGTGATTGGCCTGAGGAGTAGGTTTCTTCACCAATGAAACTAAGCAAGGTGAGTTAGCAAAGGTTGTAGTTATCAGGACATAGGTAAATAGCACACATACTCATGATCTGGATATTTCTCCTCAATCTGTTGCTTTACAAAAGCTTCAACATCTATGTAGCACGTGATTAGATTATCTCTTCATTCACCCCTTTTTTCCCGCAAGGCTTAAGCGAACATACCAAGATCAGTTTGCGTGACGATGTCCACCGCATTCATCTTCTCCTCTAATGGTCCTTCATCGCGTCCTCCAGCGTCGCCAGTCCTCTTGTCCACACCAGCAAGTAAAATATCTCCTGCGCCGCGGGCGAGCGAGAGGGCAAAGATGTAAATTTCTTGGAGGGATTCCGGTGTCAGGGTGTGGGATGGCATTCTTTTGCGTTTTGCTCGTGCTGAAGGCGAACCGGGGAGAAGCGTGACTGTGGTTGTGAATATGATGAATACAGTTTCCAAGTAGTTTGTGCTTTGCTAGAACTTTGATAGCTTGAACCTTTGACTCGGCACGTCGGCACGGAAGTGGGATGCAACCCCGACGGAAGACGTTGGTAGCCGTGGTGGGGCGGTGGGGACGATTGTGGCAGGGAGTGGAAGAAGTTATTCCCGCCGCGCATGGCTTCCGCGGTGGAAGACTGAAATCCATAGTTATTTGAAATTGTGATGTGTTGTTTGGTGGAGGCAAATTAAAAGATGAAAAGACGTCTCAAAGAATTTTCGACCTGGAATGGCGTATCACCGCAAGTAAAAAGTGAGACTCGTTATCAATAGGTCATGATATCACCTAGGAGGTAGATGGCTTGCTGATTCCAGCGCATTCAGGCGACATCACTATACATTATCACGACTACTGCTGGGATGTAAGACGCTGCGTTGGAGAGAAAGTTGTAATTTTATAACTATCTTTAATTAAAACTTGTGTTTCTTGGCCTAACGTGAATCGATATGGCGAACTTTCTAATCACGAATATCTGGATTTTCTGGAAAACCGAGTTTCTAGCATGTCCCATAATGTTTTGTATGGATCGTTAAACCTCTAGATATATCGTCCCCCAATACAGAATTTTGTGATCTCTCGGTGACTGCTTTCCTGAACAACTAGTCGTTTCTTCGCAAATATTTTACATCTTGACCCGTTTTTTAGATTCTCACCATTAAAAGATGAATCTAATTCCTTTGCGTCTTGATTTTCGTCCTGGCGTAGTTTAAGCTGATACAATTGTAGTCTATTGGCGATTCTCAGATCAACAAGGGCTTAGATAATAGAGATATTTACGACCAAGGTGGACGATCGTTAAGTTGATCTTGTTTTTCTCTCGGCGTATGAAATACATGCGATTTTAGATCGCTAGGATGACAATGTGTCTCTAGTATTGGATAGTTGAGTAGTGCAGCCACGAAATGCGGCAGAAATGGAATCCAAAACGAAGATTGCATGGCTAGAGTAGTAGTAGACCATTTCTAGAGTTGAGCGTGAAGCTCTCTTAAGATTGGATGGCGAGCACCGCCGCAGATCTATTATTGGCTTGACACGTGCCTATAGAGGATCGTAGCGTGGCGTTAAATCCATAACCTCTTGTGTGGTTCTCGTGTATTACTTCTTGTAAAAAGTCGATTTCGCGTATACGCTTATGGGCTTGGAGATCGACTTGAATGACTTCATTTAATCGATAGTTCCTGTGTTAGGGATGTTTCCAATCACTCCGCCGGAGCTCAAAGATTGCAATATTTGGCCCGCTTCAATCCCCTCATCGGCGAACCCTGCCTCAAAACCTATTCCCATACCAAATACGCTCGCATCAAAGAAATCATTTGTCTCAGCATTTGATTTAGCTACCAGTTGCTGGAAGACTTGATTCTGAGATAGGGGATCCGGATCTCGACTCATGGTATAGAAATCCTGATTCATATTGGCGGGATCAGTAAAGCCGAGGTTGACAAGTGATTGGTCCCAATTATTTGTCCTGTTACTCTTATTAGTGTGTCAGCTCTTCAAAATGGGACGGAGGTAGATTGGTACCATTTCGTGGCATCCATAGTTGCGAACTCTTGGAATGCCGGATCCAGCTCATATTCGGACTGAGATGACTCTGTAGGACGCCTGTGCGATGGAATGAACGATTGTCTGTCAGATGTATTGAGCCAGGCACTAGAACTGTAAGGCGATTGAGGGTTAGGTTGAGTGTTTGGTATCAGAGCCGGCCTGTTAGGTTGAGTGAAAGAAGACGTCCGATGGAGGGATGGCGAGATGTTTCCATGAACAATACGAGAGGGATTAATTTTCGAGTTTGCCGAATTCGTAACGTTGTAATCGAAATTGATATTTTTAGTTGGTTGCGGTGTGTTTCGAACTTGTCGAATTCCACTGATGAGATCAAATGCAACTTCAGTCTGACTACGATCATTAGCAAGTTGGCTCATTTGAATAGACTGCACAGTTTTCAGCGTTTCGAATACTGGCCACGCTGGTGCCATCAAGTTTAGACAATTGTTCAGGTTATGCTTCCAATCGTTTAACATGATCTGGCTGCTTTGTACGCTTTCATTGACTTCACGTACAACGGTAAATGCTGTTTTGGTGAAGTACTCGAAAGTTGGCGGAATGATAAGAAGTCCGAAACTGATGGAGTGCTGTTGAAGTAAAGCTACGATCTGTCTCGCAGATCGGGTACTAGGCTCAAGATTCGCAATCTGTTTTCCATGATCATAACAGAGAAGCTGAGCTGTTGATAAAGTACTGAAATATGCAAGATGTAGGTTATATTGATTTGGAAGTATTGGGTTACTCTGGTCGTTCAACGTAGCAGCCGTGTCGAAATATAATGGAGATGACTGTCTTTGGCTCCAGATATGTAGTTTCTCCAAAAGCTCTGTACCCAGCTGCGATTGTCTGGCATTATCTGGTATGCATGTAGCTTCATTCAAAATCTGGATGACGCTGACCAGCCTGTTGAAAGTACTAAGACTTGAAGCAGGACTTCTAATGTTTCCCATATCGTTTGTGCGTACTGAGAGACTATCGGACCATGGATCCCATTCCTCGAGACCATCTTCTTCAACAAGACCGAGCTTTTCTGAATCTTGCCATCGCAGATGTGGGCGCCGGCCCAGTCTTGCAGCGATGATTGTTTCCAAAACAAAGCAGCCCAGAAAAACATGTTTGTCTCGTGACTTCGGCTTTAATGGAGCGAGAACATCATCAGATAAACCATGAAGCCTAAGATCAATAGCTAGACGGACAGCTTGACCTATAAGCAGCCAAGCACGGCTCAAGTGTCCAAGACCAAGATTAGTCAGCGTAAGAATTAGAAGAGCTTGCACGTGGCCAAGCTCAAAGTACCCTTCTTCATTAGGAATGAAGTTTCTGGCTTGCGTGTACATTCTCTCAGCTGTCCAAACCTTCTCGGCAACCTCACCTTGGGCATGAGGGATATTGTTGATAGCACGATGCTGGAATTTTGAATATGCTATGGCTGCCCATAAAGCGGCGTGATTTCCCGAGCCAGGCCCAATCAACAAGATATCTTGTCGATTTTGCGAGTATTGGTAAGAAGTTCGTAGAAGATCAAGTTTGTCGATAATTGGAAGCCAAGTATGCGTGTAAGAAAAGTAAACGTCGAGTAAATGCCATGCTTCTGATGGCAAATCAGAAACTAGTGGCGGCAAAATATTAGAATGAGAAGCTGGGGGTAAGTTTGTTGGACTCAATATGGACTCAAATTGCGCTTCTCGGTGTTGAATATCGTCATTAAACGTCACTGGCGATTCATTATAATTCTCTCGATCTTGTGGTTGGACATTGATTCTTGAACGGTTCCACACGGAATTGACTCCTTCATCCACAGAGTTGCCCAAGCCCCAATCAGCTCTCTTTTCCGGCTGGAAGAAAGAAGTAGTCCGTTTTCTCTTGGTGTGTTCCGCGGGTGTATCCGAGAGGGTAAGTAACCTGTTGAGCTGCTTCGAGATTCCCGACTTGTTCCAGGTTTCAAGCAAATTGTCAGAGGTTGCTTCATCATTCCAGACGCTCTGAAAACTAGTTGTCTGATTATCGCCCTCCTCCAGTGTAACTTGCAACATTCGCTGCTCTATTCCGTCAACTTCTGATATTGCAAGCCCCCACAGCTTTTCCATGCCACGAACATATCCTTCTGGTAATCCTCTCTTCTTCACGTTGGCTTCGTATGAACAATCCCGCGCGTTGGTGATACACTGGCACAATCAATAAGTGCCTGAGAGTACTAGATATGGAGCGCTTACTGTTGTACAAGAAGGTTTCTTCCCATCACACTTGTCTTTCCTAATCCTACATTTGTCGCAAGCCTGTGAGACTCTCTTCCTCGGCCCTCCCTTTGTTTTCTTTTGCTCTGGAAGCTCATCCTTCCGTTGGTTCTGTTTTATATGGACAGCAGATTCGCCATTTTCATCATCCATTTTATCCAATTACGCCAGCTCAATGGCACGTTGGATGGGGGAGAGAAGCCCCCGTGGGCAAGAAGCTCAAGGGTCCTAGATCGTGTGTCGAAGGGTTCCATGTAAGTCCACTACCGCCATATATATGCTGCTAAGAACAGTAAGGAGACCTGGTGCCATTTGATCGAGGCGCGTATTGATGTCGGCAATCGATGATCAGAATAGCATCCTACTCTTCAATTCTGGGGAAAACATCACTTCAGCATCCCCAGATTAAAAGCGGGGTTCAATGTGGGGAGAGAAAGCGGCAGAGTCTTTACCCAGTCATGAATTGCTTATGTCAGCAAATAGTGGTGCGAACTTCTACTCAGAGGGGATGATTTGAGCTTCAACCGAAACGATCTCTCTTTTTAAAGCATTCGGATGTTCTAACTCTCCCTTTTGAACGATAAATTTCGACAGACTAGTAGTCTACACTGTTCGTTGACGACCATCTACTCAGGCCACACACTAGGCGAAACTTTTCTTCAGAAATGCCAATGGGAAGGAGACCACCAGCGTGAATGATGTCTGTTACGGTTCAATTGGAACAAGTTTCAAGAGAATCCTCGCTCAGCACAACTTCAAGGCCACAATCTCCTAGTCCAAGGCAATTTCCCGACAATGCCTCCATTGTTCTCGTGGGCTCTCGCGGAGCAGGCAAACGAAGCCTGGGTTTTATAGGTGCTACCCATCTGGGCCGGCGCTTGATCACAGAGGATCATTATTTCCTAGAGACGACGGGTATTTCAAGAGGTGAATATCTAAAGCAGTACGGAAACAATGCTTTCTACCAACGCAATGTAGACGTCCTTAGGCAGATGCTGGACAGGAATCGTACAGGCTGTATCATAGAGTGTGGAATGGCGAGTCTAGCAAGAGAGGCACAAAGAGCCATACGAGAATATGCGAGGACAAACCCTGTTATCTACGTGATACGCGAGAGCGAAAGGATACGGGAACTCTTAAGTCTTGGGGAGAAGGAAGCTGCACGATTGGCATATGGGGACCTGACGCACAGAGACTGCTCAAACTTGGAATACTATAATCTATACGACTCGAGCTGCGAAGGTACAGACACATTTACAGCATACGCATCACCCAATATACCGTCTAGACTGAAATATGCTAAGGAGGATTTCTCGTCTTTCCTAGATGTCTTGACCGGCCAGGGAGTCGTTCGAAGCGGCTTGGAAAGTCCATTCTCTATAGCTGCTCTCCCGCCCGAATTCCGATCTCATACATACGCATTATCACTCCGGCTTTCTTCTGTGCCAGAGCTAAACCTTGAAGAGCTTGAAGCTGGCGCGGATGCTGTCCAACTGAAGATTGACACAATTTTACCAGACTTTCAGACAACAATTGCTAGACAAGTGGCAACAATACGGAGAAAACTTGGGGTTCCTATCATATATCATGTCGAGGAAAATGTGTTTGAGGGATCTACATACTCACTTTCAGAAAGGGAAGATGTTTATTTCGGGCTCTTGGAGTATGGTCTTCGATTAGGAGTAGAGTATATCGTTGTCGACCTAAAATACTCTTCAGAGCATGTCGTTCGCCTCGTCAATTGCTCTGGACGAACCAAGGTTATTGGTCATCATCTTCATCGAGAAGAGAATTCTTGGGGCTGGGATGATGAATCCCGGATGATACAGTACCGGCGAGCAAAGTCTCTAGGGTGTGATATGTTACGATTTGTGAGAGCAACCTCGAAACCACAAGATAACGATACCGTTAGAGATTTCCTACGTCGCATAGACGCAATGACAGATCACCTACCAGTGATCGCTTATAATATAGGAGAGCAGGGAATGACTTCATTGATTGAAAATCGAATATTCACTCCAGTTACACATCCTATCATGAAATCCACAATCAGCTTAAGTCAAGTTCGTCAGTTCCTCCCAACCGCTGCAGAGGCGATGCAAGCTTTATACGAAAAATCAATTTTGGATTCTTTACACTTTTACCATCTTGGTGCAAGCGTGTTCTACAGTTTATCTCCTGCAATGCACACAGCAGCGTATCAAGTATCCGGGATGACCAACGATTTTCAGTCGCTCCAAGTATCGTCGCTTGAAGATATTCACCGCCTATGTCAAGACTCAAGATTCGGCGGTGCGGCTATTACCCAACCATTCAAGGTAGACATTTTATCCCGGGTAGCAGCGAAAAGCTATCACGCAAGAGCAATCGGTGCTTGCAATACATTATTGCCTCTTCGATCATTGCCTGGAACTGTACTGGACGGAAGTACTAAGTCTCTCCTCCGCCAGGCTAATCTGAGATGCAAGGCTGGTCCTGTTTGTGCATACTATGGCGACAATACAGATTTCATTGGTATTTTGACTTGCCTCCGGCGAAACATGTCACCACGAAATGTGGTTCAGCCTTCGAAGACAACAGGGCTTGTGATAGGTGCTGGTGGTATGGCTCGCGCTGCAATATACGCAATGATTCAGCTGGGTTGTAGAAAGGTTTTCATCTACAACAGAACGCTTGAACATGCCGAGGATGTAGCACAACATTTCAACGCATGGGCTGGAGGACTGAGCAGTGATGGGAAAGTAGTTCGCGTGTTGAAGTCTCGAGACGCTGAATGGCCATCCCACTTCAAGTTCCCAACCATGATTGTGTCTTGTGTACCAGCTCGTAGTGTTGCAGGACAAGCTGCAGCGAATTTTGAAATGCCTCCACAATGGTTGGGGAGTCCTACTGGCGGAGTGATCGCAGAGGTTAGCTCCCTTATAACATAACTTGACGTAGACTAACAATTCATAGCTAGCATACTTTCCTCTAGACACGCCTCTCCTGCGGCAAATTCGTAATTTACGCCAGGAGACGAAACAAGCTTGGGTGATAGTTGACGGTCTCGAAATCCTGCCTGAGCAAGCTATCGCGCAGTTTGAATTGATGACTGGGAGAAAAGCACCGAAACGTAAAATGAGGCTCACTGTTAGACAGAGCTACCATCGATATGAACAACAGCGCGGTACTTTTTAAGGACTACCAGACTATATCTTTTTACTACGAAACTTCTGATATGAACCATTTTTCATAAACGAAGTCAATTGCTGTCCGATAAAATGTCCTTATTCAATTCCGAGTCATGCAATGCGAAACAATTCATGCAAGGTCATTTATTATTCAAGGACTTACCACGTGCGTCAGTGGTTATTTCATGCACCGCGATTAGTAACGCTCGAAGGCCCCATTCTTTCATCGACAAAACACCCAAATTTTGCAAATGCACGACCAATTTTTCCTCACGAGGCTTAACATATCGTATTGTTTAATGCAGCTTGCATTACTCAGCTGCTAAGCTTTCCTAGGCGACTCGGCGCATATTCGCGGTGTATGATACCTTCTTTCAAGCGCTGTCCTAGCATGGCTGTGGTACCTTACTCGATTTCTCCATTTGCCGTTTCGGTATAGACTCAGCGGGCGCGCTTTGACGCGGAAAGGTCCGCTTTGTCCGTTCATCGGTTGATTATTAAGAATTGCCCATCTCGAGATCTTGGCTTCATCGTCGTTCATGAAGTAGGTGTGGAGAAGCGACGCTGCACATCATACAACCTTATTTCGCTAGCTGGCAATTGGTTGTTTATGATGCTACTGAATTTCCGTTGGCAGTGGCTTGATTTACTTCGCTAAATTCCTTCGTATATCCAGCAAATGTTAGTTTGGTAAGAAATGTATAGTATGCCCCTGAGGGTCACTCTACATTTTTTCAACTTTAAACACAAGGCGAGACAATAGCCATCCACAACCCACCACTCAATTCGCCCCTTGCACTTATGTCATTCAGCAAAAACTAGTGACTAGCCTCCGAGACCAGGGTTAACACGGCGAGAATCCCCCCCATACTAACGGACCAACGTCTTTTCGGCGCAACATCTGAACAATATCAAATTATATTACCATGTCAAGGATTACTAAGGGTGCTCCGGTCGATCTTCCCAATCTGAGGTCTGGAACCTTGGAAGACAAAATTTTGCTTTTGTGTTTCTTGGATGGGATTACACGGTTTGCGTAGAGGGAAAAGGTATAAAAACTGCTTCCTTCTCCTGTAAAGTAGAACCATCCTTTCATCCAGGTTCCATTGCAACATCAGTCATAAGCCTTCATCTCTCCTACAGAGTCAGACTGTAAATATAAAAATGCGTTCTTCAATCGTCCTTGCCTTTGTGGCCGCCGCATCTGCTGCGCTAGGTATTTTCTCCCGATTCTCACCTTGTGTTCTGAAATCAAAGATTCAAGATCATGACTAACTCATTGCATAGTCCCAGGACCAAAGTTCGCCCGTCTTGACAAGAACAACACCGTGCTTCTAGTTGTTGATCACCAATATGGGCTCAGCCAGCTTGTGCGTGATTACGATCCCACCATTTTCAGAAACTCTATTCTTGCCCATGCCGCTCTAGGGAACTTGTTTAACTTGCCAACGATTTTGACTTCTTCTGCTGATACTGGTCCCAATGGTGCTCTTCCCAAAGAGATTCTTGCTGTATGTCACAATTGTCACTTTTTCTTGTCACCCCGAAGCTTACAAAAGTGACAGATGCACCCAACTGCTCCCTTTATCCGCCGACAAGGTGAAGTTGATGCTTGGGATAACGCTGAGTTTCGCGCTGCTGTCGAAGCCACCGGCAAGACGCAAGTCATTCTCGCTGGTATCGTGACTGAAGTTTGCACCGAATTCCTTGCGCTCTCTCTCCGCGAAGCTGGTTATGAAGTTTGGGCCAACACTGACGCCTCTGGAACCTTTACTGACAAACTTGCTTTCGATGCAAACCGTCGTATGGAACAGGCTGGTGTGAACCTGCTTGGCATGTTTGGCATTGCCATGGATTTGATGAGGGACTGGAGGAACACTCCAGGGATCGTGGAGGTGTTGCCATTCTTGGATCAATATCTTGTACCTTACTCATTGGTGGCTAGAAGTCACAAGGCGAGCATCTTGAATGGGACGATTGTTCCTGGGGAAGAAGGATTGTAGAGGAACGATAGAATACGAAGCTGAATTCTTGAGAGGTGGATGGAGAGAGATGAGTTCTTGTTGATAGTTGCAGCTTTAGATACGTATGTTGCCTATATTAAAGGCAGTTTAAATCAATAAGTAGTTCTATCTAGCATGTATATTACAACTCTAGTCTCGGGAATTTAGGCTCTAAAGACAGAGAGCTTCTAAATCAGATTGGTGATTACAGATAGCAATAAGCCATGCAGAGAGCGCGTCGCTATTAGGTATTTACTATTATTATTCTTTGACAGGGAAGCCTAGCACATAAAGTTTAGTCTAGAATCGCAGCTTCATTTTTAAGACCGACCCCTCTCCAATTGCGAATTGCGGACAATAACTGCGCCTGGATATAGTTAGTATGCGCTAAATATTTCAGAAAACTATCCACATCTCACATCTCCAACATTGGATTTAATATTTTGTCACGTGCTTGGAGCCCGAGCAACCTTTACGCGCGACTCGTCAGGTGTATATTCACAGACATTAACAGTGTATACTCAACATGCTACGCGAACCAGACAAGACGCGTTCGGGAACTGAATTCGTTCTTGAAGAAGAGAATAAAGATTCTATCGTCCGTATTGCCACGTATCACCGGCGCGATTATGACCGCTCGGTCATCTGCCTCGATCCAGGCGACAATGTATTCGTGCCCGCATCACTCTTAGATGTCTTTCCACGACAACCCATTGCTCATCTAGGCACTCTAAACCAACTCCCACTCGAAATTTTGCACGAAATATGTCGTTACCTTGATGTCAATTCCCTTTTTCAGTTTCAACAGATCAATAGACGCTCACGACAAATTGTAGGAGCACTTCGCCTTTATAGACCTTTAGTAGAGTATGGACAGGATTTTTTCCGCATTCTTATGAAATCTAGAGTGGCTGAACAAACATCAACCTCGGAACTATTCAATGCGTTCTGCTCAGAGAGGTGTGCTGTCTGCGGCTTATTTGGAGACTTTATATTCCTTCTCTCGTGCACGCGGTGTTGTGTCGATTGCCTTAATCAGGCTCCTCACTTTCAAGCGGTCGCTCTGTCTGCAGCTGCGAAAGAATTTCGGACTACACCCGAATCTCTGCGCAAGAAAGTCCCCTCGCTTTGCACAATACCTGGACTTTATACGATCGGAAAGGTGCCATGGAAAAAACGAATAGACATCGTGGCAGTGTCTCACTTGCAACAGCTGCAGCCATCTAAGGGCCAAGAGGTACGCGCGATTCAGGGAAAACCAATACATTCATTTCTAGCTGCTGCAGCTCTACCATACTTCGATGATCTTACCAAATCTCATCACCAAGGTCTCTCTTGCAAAGGTTGCCAAATCGCGGTAGAGCTTGGTTTGGTCACTTTAAGAGGAAATGGGACTGGCTGGAAGGCTCGAGATCGTGTCTACTCCTATGACGGGTTTTTGCAGCATTTTCAATGGTGCGCACAAGCGCAGGACATTTGGAGGTCTTCTTTAGAAGGTGGCAGTGACCCTGTCAAATCAGAATGGATACATCGAGGTGGTTGGATCTAGGATATGTGAAGCTGGTGTATCAAAATTCACTGTATACGTGCTTCCGGTGCTACCTCTGAAACTACACAAGTAATGCACCAAAATTGTCAGATTTGTAGCTATGAATCCAACTCTGAATAACGGTTGGAACAGCGCCGCCACACGCAAATATCACTTCCGCCTTCTTTCAGTTATCATCTTAATTAATCCTTACTCCGTATCCAAGTAGTACTTCTTCGGCGCCGTTTGATCGACAAGATTGTATCAAAGCATTCTCTGTGCTCAACCCACCGCCTTCAAAATATGAAGGCCATGTTCCTCTTCACGTAACCGAGAACTTTTTACTCCTTCTAGGCTCTGGTATCGGTGCTTTTCTTGATCTGCGACGTGCAGGTAAGTTTTAAGGTCCAAATTTCGTCCTGGTGATTTACTTAATATTTGGTGATCTGACAAGTGAAGGGTATTCCATCAGAATAATTCGAGATAAAAACAGGAAGATGAATACTGCGTGATCAACCATAGATCACTTCGAAGTCGATGCTGATAGATAAGTTGGAGAAACTTCTACTCAATACTATTGGACGAAGCATTGTAGAGGGAGAACTTGCATTGAAAAGCTTTGGGTTTATGAAAACCTGACTGCCCCTGGACTAGCTTAAAGCTGCCTGCTGCAGTCAAGCTAAATCATGAAGAAATGATAGGCGATCAAGAATAGGCTGAATTCGATCCACAACTATCTATCACAGATTCAGGTTAATTGCGTGATTGATATATGTACGAAGTACTCCCTCTTGATCACCTATTCCATACTAAATCAAGCCAAGACACACCCATTTTTCTGTGCACAAGTCTCAGAAACACAGCTAAAGTGTCTACTAATTACTGCATTCGCCGCGGTCTGAATGTTCAGATAACGTTTTCTCCTCGAAAATTAATTTAACAATATTTGCCAGCCCCTGCAAATCTCCTTCTACAGTCCCTGCTTTGTCGCGATCGACCCACCTCTCTGTATAACCGCCTTCGAAATCAACGATCCCAGCATTGCTATGTTTGTCGATAAGAACGTTATCGGGTTTCGCATCCCCCCACACAACTCCAGCTGCATGCAACCTTGTAAGGGTGTCTGTGATTTGAGATGACCATTGCTGTTTCAGAGTCACTGGCGTGCTAGGTTCGATAGCAAATTTGAGTATGTCCTCTATATCAAGATAGTGCAATAGTAGTCCAATGAGCGGGTTATTGTTGTCTGCGACGATACCATAAAGTCTAGAGGTACGTATATTAGGGCCAGAATCAGCTACCTGCAGGTATTTCTTGATAGCGTCTATCATATTTTGCAGGCTGGATTGTTCGGCAGACTTGAAAAACAGTATTTGACCATCTACGCAAACTCTGTATGGTTGAACGTCGGGAAGATCAGGCTCGTCATCCGGGTACTCAGAACAGATCTGGACTTGAGAAGGGTATACAGACTGTAATTTTGTCATTAAATGGACAAAGTCTTTACCAAGTTCGGATAGTTCTTGAGCTTCTTGGATGTCCTGTCGTTCAATATTCCCTGGGATAAATTTGTCATCGACGGCTCTAAACTCACAATTGAAGGTCTCTGGGTATAGGAAATCTTGCAGTGTGACAGGTGCTTGAACAATATTTCGTGGTCCTAATTCCTGATTTGCGAAGAGTGGTAAAAAAGGTTTGGTAGCCCAGTCAAAGAGGTCATACATAAGATCAATATCTTGTGTATCGAGGCCAGATCTCGCAACATCGAGGTACTCGTAGTAATCTTTCACCATAGAGGGTGAGTTGCGAAAGTTGGATGATGATATTTTGATATTCAGACGTTTTCCACGGAGGCGTACATGAAGAGTGATGAAGTCTTCACTCTCACCCTCAAAGCTAGTCACGAAACCATCTACTCGGTATTTAGGAGACAAGGCTTCGGAATTCTCTGACAAATTTTCCATTGTTGATAAGAATCCCGGGGCTGCTGCAAAGATAGTTGGATGTGAGTATATCGGATCGCACAATAGAGATCGAGACGATGGACTGTTAAAGCATGTAAGAAAGAGAGCGCTTCACGCTGGGAAAGAATGTAGCCTCGCAGCCTGCGCTAAATAACCGAGCACGTGAATTATGTGCCTGAGGGTCACTTACTCGTCCAGATTTGATGATAGACTATATGCCGGCACTACTGTATGTGCTACGGCGCGACCAAAAATGGCTGAGAATTGGAAACGGGCACAAAAACATATGCTGTGGAAGGCAGGCGGTGATTTGAAAGTTGCGGAGCCGCCAAAAGTGTACCCACATATTCCGGGAGCCCCTGCCAAGAGATATTTAAGCGAAGGGTAGTAATTAGCGTCAGTTCAGAAATAAGTTATCTTAGTATTTTGATTATGGGTAGATTACAGAGAACTTGAAAGAGTGGCCAGAAGGGCCTACCTAGGTGAAGACCGTTTCCTCAATTAGCAAAGGTACATTTGTACGTCGCTACTATGATTCTATCATCATCCTCGTTAATAAACGACACTGGAGCTGGTATACAGACGTACCTAAAGTGTTAGATTTCTTCCGGGCCGCGATATGCCGGGTTGTCAAGCTCCTTAGGTAAAGGAGCTCCATTCTTGCTGCCGAAGAGTGTGTCAGACAAAACGTAAGTTGACTGCTTAGTTTTACTTCTAGATCTCTACTTATGGTGCCAGATGGGCAATGGGCCTACCCCTCAAGGGGCCGTTATATAAGAGCGCAGTTGAACATCTCAAAGCCAAGAACTTTTGCCAGGTATCAGAAAAGCTTAATGCTAATATTTTTGGGGAAAAAATTCGAGAAGCAATACTCGAACCGTTTCGCTGGAACAGTTCAGTTTTCACTTTACCGCATACCTCACTAGAGGCTCGGGAGATAGAAGGGCTGGATGGCCGAAACGAATCTAACAATAGTAGAACACCGATGAACCTTCTCTACAGGGCTGCAGTCCCGGCAGCCACAAAGGACCAAATTGCTAGTAAGTCAATTGACTAGTTGAGGTCCCTTTAGCTGATCAATAATTCAAGCTACAGCACACCACCAGCAAGATATACAAAACTTCTATCACACTCACCCCACGACATATTACAGACTTTCAGACAAACAGGCTTCTATGTCGGTACTTATTACTAATCAAAATTCAGAGAGTAAGTAACGTTTACTGAGCATTGACAAAGCACAAATCTAATCAATCAAGATGTGTTAGGATACTAGATTCAACAAACTTTACAAGGTCTGACTGGGACACTGCTGTCAATGCACTTCCCCCAAATCAAAACTTTACCTGGGACGTTGCTGGGACTACCACGATCAATGCGATCCCTCCAAATCAAAACCTTAATGGGACTCTGCCTGGACCACCGCTGTCGATGCAATCCCTCCAAATCAAAACCCCGACGTAGGTGCATTTTCTCCAAATCCTGCTTCCCTTGGTATCTTTCCTTATGTGCCTTAAGCACGCAAAATTCTTGATGGCCAATATTTATTCCCAGCCTCTGAAAACAAGGCACAAACTTTCTGGTTGTATTAAAACATCCTTTGTGATTTGTAAATATGATCCGATTACCAATGAGTGGTCGATTATGATGGGCTCTGCAGTCGTTTTGGTAGGTATCACAATCATTTTTTCAGATGTAGATAACATTGCAGGTTTTTCGACAAATCGGAAAGCTTGAACTTTGGCGAATTTGCTCTGAAGCTGGTTTGATGCAAAATTTAGCCTTAAGCTCGTTGCACGTTTAATTGGAAATACCTTTTCCCATGGGGCGAATGTTCTAATAAAATTCTCCGAGGCAACTTTCAGCCCTTCGCTATCGTCACACACTTCATAATCATCATGCCTGCGGAATTTAAGAGTGCTCACAAACTTCCCACATAATATTGCCGCATCTTTCTCAGCAGTGGTCATCTTTACAATGTTCAGATGTTGAAAGGTAGCCATAGTAGTCAAGCCAGCGTAGTCTGGATATCGTGGGGTTGGGGTAAAGCAAAATGCAAAACGGTGCAGCCTTGAAACACGTCACGGATCACGTGCCTAGATGCTTGGTAGAATAGCGACGTTGCTAGCATTTTCTCAATTAAGAGCCCCATTTATGCCTAAGTCAAGATTTGTAACAAAGTGCTCACGTGAGCTTCTGGTATTCACAGTGGGACATTTTTGTATCCTTTCCAAAACTGATAGAGCAGCTGAATTAGGCAAATTTTCCGTCGAGGAATACTACTCTAGCACTGAGTTTATACTAGTCTGAATACTGGTAAATGGATAGATGGTGCTGCAGTATAAACGTTGTAATACTGCAATGTCGGCCAATACTTTTATGCAACATCTCTAAATTACTTCCAATCTAGGTACCAGATAATCATTCGCGTCCGAATCTACTAAGCGGAAAGTACCTGTGCTCTATAGAGCAAATTCTCAGATAGGGCTATTAGATTGTATATATTGACTATAGAATATCAGGGGAATATAAAAGACATTTTAGATTGCTATATGAAATGATATATAAATAAATAAAAGAATAATTAATATATAACTAGAAGGAGAATCATTAATCAAGTGCTTTATATCGACTGGATATTATCTATATAAAGCCATCTGCTCTGTTCTCTGTTTTGACATACTTCAAATGCTTATATTCACCTGCTCAAACCGCAAAGCCTATCCCTCTCAGAATAGCCGCTACCGCTATATTGGACTATATATCGAATTATATATACAAACCTGCCGTGAAGTTTATACTTGACCAAATTGGGCCTGGTAGTAAGAAGGCCCCAGTCCAGACTCTGGCGGAAGTTATATTATGGACTGTATTTCCAGCTGCCGAAGGATGGGCCATTTTGGCCAAGCGTATAGCAGAAGAAGCAGCTACCGAGCCAGATACTTACACGGCGAAAGTTTATCAGATCCATAATACAACTAGATTTGTAAATCTTTTATTTGGCAAAGCAAAATATATAAAGAAAGATATTTCTATAAAATCCTTCATTAAAGCGGCTGAGCAGCTGGCTATATATATATTCCAATTACAAAATAAGTCAGGCACAACACTTTATGGTTTTGTGGGGATAGGTATATAGTCTTTTATAAAAAGATACTCTCCAGAGGCGATCTGCACCCACTTATCGAGAGTCTATTGCACTGGTAAGAAGATTATGATATAATTCAATCATAGTTCAATTTTTTCAAGAGCAATGTCTCACTGAAACCAGCAGCAGTACCAACAGCATCAACAGCACTAACAGCACCAGCAGCAGTACTAGAAATACCAACAGAACCAGCCCTGACTTATTCTCCAGCAATTGCAGCTAGCCAAATAACAACTTTAGCTATACAAAACACCGGTGGATCAAGCTCTTATACTATACAGAATACTGACTTGAAAATACAGATCAGCGCATCTACTAAGCAGAGTAAATTAGATATACAGTTACCAGATAAAACATATTTGCAAACTACTGTAAAAAAATAGCAATAGATACAAAAATATAACAGAATATTATTGAAGGATTTTTGAAAATATATTGGCAGATCAGAAAGATACTATTATACTTTCCAGAAAATAAGTATTATACAACCAACAACTAAAGCTAAAAAAAAGCACAGAAAACACTAATTAGATTTACTAAGTTCAATCTTTAGCAAATCAATAATTATTAATATATTATTTCTTGTAGATTCTTGAGAATAAGAGCAGATGCAGAAGTGGCTGATAAAGAGGCATAACTTTCAAGACAAATAATCAGCAACAACAGTACATCGAATTACTAGGAGATAATCATTGAGACTGAGTAAAAGTACTCAGTATTGCTCAGCTATATTATATACAGTCAAAGATAGCGTTGAATTCTGTATAAGACGGTGTTAGGGTTAGCTAGCCGCTACTTTCAGCTGTTTTTGTCGCTGGTTTAAGCAGTCTGCTAACCGGCAATTACTAATTCCACACCTGCGAGTTTATTATGGCACTTTTCTAAAGCTGTATCCACACTTTTATTAGACTCCACACTTCTGTTAGACCTGCCCCCTGTTTATAGGGGGCCTGAATATATATATATACATTGCCTTTCGCTGTTTTATTTCTTCTCTAGATCATTTCTTATTTATTCTTTATATGTCACTTCTTTCTCATATCGTTACATGTTTTTTAAAGTAGCAGCATGAGCTCAGTTAATTCTAAGTCAGATAGTCTGTTTAAAGAGGGGGGTAGTGAAATAGATTCTACGAATATTAACGATACAACCAGCCAGCTTGAGGTAAACGGCAGAGAAATAGAAGAGAATTATTTCCTTTTCGATGATGAACTTCTACTTAACCCTGAAGATTATATACATCCAGAAACAAAACTCGATCCACTAAAGCTTCGGCAGTCGCTGCATAGTCCAAACTATAGGATACTGCTTACTAAAGCTGAGGAGAACTTTGATGAGTATGAGCCATCCTATAGCTTGCACTAAAGAACTACACTGACTTACTATTAGATATTGTGCTTTTATAGCTCCACTTGTCGGAGTAAAAACTTCCGAACAGAGTTATAAAGATATTTCAGTAGATTTCATTGACGGCATGCTGAGCTGGGCTTGTGATAAACGACTTGGAAAGAATGGACGGAGGCTTCCAGGGATCCAGTATACCAGCTCATTGCAAACTTATTGGAAAAATTTCTGCGTTGTATACAGAGAAAAAGTCAGTTCAGTCGATGTAATGGTCTTGAAGCAGGGCCTAGACGTATGCTATTCTCTGTAAGCTCTCTAGCTTATTTAAGATCCTTTTTTAACAGGGATTCAGGTTGTCAAGATCGTTGCCATTAACAAAAAGCTTATAAACACACCGAAAGCAAGCGCTACTATGTATGCCCAGGACCTTGCTACATATTGTCGCGTGCTACTTTGTACTACACAGATGGTTTTTATTGTTGGATTACTCCGAATCCAGTTTATCCTCTTTAATCAACTCGCCGGTATCACAGGTAACCGACCCGAGGCCCTATTAATGCTTCAATATCGACATCTCCAGATAACTCTGGTGCGAGATGCCAACAGCGATCGGCCAAACCCAGTTATTAGGCTATCGCCTGAGTTCACAAAAAGCTTTCTCGGTGCAAAAGACTCGTGTGTTTATCCTATATTCAATTGCTCATCCTCTCAGAGTTTGCTAACCTTTCTAGCAATACATTCAATATCCCAGAAATTATCTGCGATCCAACACTTACTCTAAGCCCTCACGTTTTCCTATTAGGATTACTCTTCCTTTTTAAGGCATTCAAGTCACCTAGTCTTCTATCCGCAAAAGACCTCTACAGTTTGAAAGTGCTGGATGGACTCAATGAGCAGGCATGTCCACTACGAGACGAGATAGGTGACAATTATGTTTTCTGTATTGCGGTTCGGGAGGCACACGGCGTCCGGATTGTTCGGGAGAAACAGCTGACTTCAGCTTGGGTACGATCCCGGATGAAACAAGGCGGCGAAATCACTGGGTTCCTTGACATAGTACATCCATATTGTCTTCGTGATGGGAACGCTAAGAGTCTCAATGATAGCCGTAAGTCCAGTTTTGTATTGTATCTCGGGAGATATATTTGCTAAAAAATCAAAAAGCGTATGTCACTGAATCCATGCAGAATCTAATATTACAGCACGCAAATATTTCTACCTTTTTAAAGCATTACCTGGATCGAAATATAAGTATCGATGTTCAAAATATATATCGTGGACTAGAGCCTCAAAAGGACTTGCTAATTTTGATCTCCTCCATGAGTCGATCTATTGATGCACGTCGGCCATGGAAATTGACTACGGAACAAAGTGCTTCTGTACATACCCTTCCTCATATTATCAAGTTGCAGGAGCATGTAAACACTTTGCGTAAAAGGAAGGACTCGGGTTGTGAAGAAGAGGATATCGAGACGATACATGCGAAAGCACTGCGTCGTTTCAATAACGAGAAACAGCGGCAAAAAAGGCTACTTCTCAAAGAAGTTAAAGCTAAATTTAACAAGGAGCAGCCTGTTATTGATAGCGAGCGACAACTCCTAAAAGAGCCAATCGATATAGATAGCAAAGATACGCTGATACAAGAAGACCAGATGGGCCCCGAGCATCTCTGTTTAGTAAATGCAATTATAACGCTACCGGGAACCACGCTGGAGAAAGAGTACGAGCGCAGGATCAACGCCATCAATGCTGTAGTAGCATATTGCACCGTAGAGGAAGGACCAGCCACCAATCGTCAAGTAAACCGGCCCAAGGCATACAGCAAGGATACCGCTCAAAAGGATGCAGTGTCAATACCGGAGCTGTCAGATGCTGAAATACTAGGCAAAGCACTTTCATCTGTTGCTGTTGGCGAGCGAACGGATTATTGTCCTATCTGTATTGGTAATCCTGATCTAGCCTTGCGAGAGAGGACTCGCAAATACGCCACTGGTGGGTCGCTCACTAGGCACGTAGTGAGGACTCACGTCCACCCACTGAATGAGGATAAGAACGATTTTGTGGTCTGTTGTAATGTTCGGATGGTAACGCGAAAGGAGATACTGCGTCACGAGGAACAACGTCATAGAATTGTTTCTCGAGGTCCAGGTCAAAGGTGCGTAGCACCAAATCTGGGGAAATCATGGGTAGATGAAATGGAACAATAGCTTTATAAAGAAATCTGAATTAGAAATGCTAATTTAACCAATGTCTTTTGTATATTATCAAACGAGAAATCATCATTACACTTGTTTCATCGGGTTACCAGCGAATGTGCTAGCTAAGTGGAAAGATGCAATGTGTCCGGTTAGGCGTAGCGTACACGAAAATACATGAATATCGACTCTTTATTTTCCTTCCGCTTCACTCTCCTCTCCTGAGATATTTGACTTAACAGAACCCTCTGCTATCTCCGGCGTATTCGGCTCAGTTGGAATGCAGCTTGTACATGAGGCAGGAGGGGATATTGATCGATCGTTTCCTGGATCTTCAGTATGTAAAGCAGGAGTAGATACTGATTGATCGTTTTCTGGATCCTCAGTATGTAAGGCAGGAGTAGATATTGATTGATCGTTTTCTGGATCCTCAGTATGTAAGGCAGGAGTAGATATTGATTGATCGTTTTCTGGATCCTCAGTATGTAAGGCAAAAGAGGATTTTGATTGATCGTTTTCTGGATCCTCAGTATGTAAGGCAAAAGAGGATTTTGATTGATGCGGATTGATATTTGGGTGTTGACTGATTGAAGAAAGAGTAAGGTTTGGGGTTGGTGTGTCAGAAGAATGTCGTTGTCGCTTCGTTACCTGTCTACCTTGATCATCTGGCAGCTGCGACGGTCGCTTTTTGGTAGCTTGAACCTGAAAATTTCGCAGGTCTAGGCCAAGCACTGCTGCTACCTTTTCCACCGCCACTTCAGGATAACACTCAACGGCATTTGGGAGGCACGAAGGTATAACGCTTGCTTGATTTATTTCAGAGGACGTCCTATGCCAATGTTTCCAGTCATCGATATCGTAGAATACAACAAGGGAGATTAGGCAACCTATTGTTTATGTTAGTCATGATGCCATCGAATGTTTCATAGTCAAAACTTACTGTCTTTTGGGTTATACTTCAGCGCCCTGAGCTCGCTAATGTTCTGTGGGAAGTACGTTGGCAGTTTCCAACCGCTACCAGCAACATTCTTCCAAAGCGGTACAACTTTTTCCCAATCGCGAATCTTTGTCGCATTCATTCTCACAATCTCTATATTCAGAAGCATGAGCTTAATATCCTGGACCATGTCCTTCATCTCACTCGCCGCGTCCTTCTGCAGATTGGCACAGGCATTGCCTTTGTGCAAATCATTGTCATTGTATAAACGAGGTGATTCGCTGCCCGGGAGGCTTAAGTTGCTGGTACTCATTGCGTTCTTCGATTTCGGTACGCAATACGTCGCATTGCAGGTTGTTTGCATAAATAATAACCTCTGACTGAGTTATGGGCTCTGACGAACGTCAGAAGTCGTTCCACATCTTGGTGGTTGGTTGGATGTCTTGGCGCCGGGTTCGCTGACGCATGATAACAGGTTTGGGTCACGGGACTCTCATCACCTCACCAGCAAAGCTGGGCGTTGGTAGATGACTCGGGTAGTGCATTTTGCCATTTATAACCTACAGTCCAAAGACATCTTGCAACAGCAAACCTGTACTCATGTCTGCTCAAGGCTGAGGGTCCACCGCCTTTTCATATAGTGACAATAACCATTTATTCCCCTCTATTGTTGCAGCTGCCTGGGCTGATTTCGCCTTTTTTTCAAGCTGTGGAGAACCAGATTCATCTGCCTTTACCCTTGCCAGAGCACCATCTACCTTAAGCTTCATGACTGACAGGGTAAGATTATCCTTCTGCTTGTGGAAAATATATGGATATTTGTTTGACTTGACCAGGGACGATCTCCTATCCAATCAGATGGAAACAGCTTTTGGCCTTATGTTTTAGGCACCTATACAAGCTTCTATGAGTCATGCTTCCCGGCGCCAAGATAGTACAACAACAGTCGACGCCGCCAGCGAGAGCTTCCTCTTAACAACTCTGACTGCCGGAACTTATTTATTATTCTATATTATGTCTGAAACTAAGTCGGAGGTTCTAACTTTTGATAATTACCTGAAGTACCGACTTGTACAAGACAAAGACGTCGGGAGAGAATTTGAGAGACTGCGCACCAAAATCGAAGAAGGCAACAAGAGCCTGCGAGTCGAGCTTACCACAACTGAAGGCACATTGAGCGGCGGATTGAATCGGTTGAACAATGAACTGGGCAAGGTTAAGGTTGATCTGCAAAACTTGAAGGACGAGGTCAGCCAGGTGAAGGCGGGGCTAGATCAGTTGAGTGGTCGATCTTACAATAAGATGAGATTTCTGCCTCAACACAACATTGCGAAAATTGGAGCATATCGACCTGCCACCGGGTTTGAAATGCCAAGCTATTTCCCAGGGACTATCAACGAGTTTTGGAAGTTGCGATTACAGCAGAATGGTTAGTACTGATATAGTAATTACTATATGGACTAAATAGCTGACCCTCTAAACAGAACAGAAGTTGATATACTTAGTCCAATTCTTTGACATTCATGGCTATGAGCATTGGGGCGAAGGGATTTACGATTTCGACGACAGCCCTGATACAGGTAGCAACTCTACGTCGGATTCAGATGATTCTTCTCAATATACCCCGTCACTTAAGGACGCAATCAGAAAGCATCCTATCAGAGCAATAGAAGAACTCGCTGCCCGACTTGGTATTGAGTTTGAGAAAATTCGTGAATTTTATGACAAGTTGGCCGAGCATCAACAGCAACCTCAGCAACAAGCAGTTAAACGTCAGGCAAAGGAAGTTGATGTCTATGTGGCAGATCTGAAACGATCAAGAACACTAAAACTTCCTTTTTCGCCAAAAGACAAAAATTCATTTCCACCACAAAGTGTCCGGCAAATACCATCAACCCCAACGGATTCTCCACATACACAACATGGGTGGGATCTTGAGTCGACCCAGCGGAGAAAGGAGGCTCTGCTACAAAAAGAAGACCCGGGGTCAACAACAGAAGAAATTTTATCTCAGACAAGTCACGAGCGATTGTATAACAGAGAGAAAGCATCTCAAAACAGTCCTAGATGAAGTTTGGGTCTGGGTAACGAGTATTATGGGATGTTGGAAAATATGAAGGAGTCCGGCAGTTGAGCGAAGTCTCATAGAACTAATTATGTTCTGGTCATTTTGGTCAGATCATCAACGTGGGCCTGAGGCCGACGCGTCCGTATCGATACTCATCGTCAGTGTTACGAACCAACCTATAAAGCTACTATAACTTCGCAGTCTTGGCTATACTATGTGAGCCACCAACACTTTGGCAACAAGAGGGGGCCATCAATTTTAAGCCGGCCATCAAATCTTGACTTTTGCTACCTCGTACAGCCATAGGACCAGCTTTTTGTAACGTGCGATCAAAAACATATAGGAATCGAAATCCTCTATACGTCAGAGCTTTCTTGTACATGTAATAGAATTGGATGCGTGGTTGGTGAGACTTGAGAGGAACTGAACTAGGACCTGCTATACTCGAGAGATAATGGACTGATATGTGCCACATTGGGAAGCTTAGGCGAGACCATGCTGTGACTGCTTGCGCCACTGTGGTATAAATACCTCCTCCCTTGGCTTCTTATCGCTATCGCTTGGTTCATCCTCCTTTCTGTTCACCCCCTTTACAGCATCGACTATTCACAAAGCGTTACAAATTATTTACTTGCTCTAAACCTGCACAATGATCGAGGATCGCTTAATGCCTATTTTCACACTCTTCCCCAAACTTCCTGCAGAGGTCCAATTCAAGATCTGGGGCTTTGCTCTCTCAGGACCCTATATTTTTCAACATAAAGGTCTTCGGGCCATTTTTTTCCGTTGTGCATCTCCCTTACCAGTTCTTCATACATGCCAAACTTCACGAGAAGTAGATTTTGCAATCTTTAACCGCGCCGTCGCCAACTCTTGTGCTCTATATTTGGATAACGGAGAAGAGCAAAAAGGCCTTAATTATGCTACGAGAAAGCAGATGAAGTCTACAGCAGATCAAATTGCTTGGCGAAAAGAAAATGGACCTGTGTATGGTCCTTCACCTGAGCTTATATTCATCAGTAGAGGGGAAGTGGGAAGCAGTCTTGCATATATGTATAAAGAGATTGTATCTTTTCTGCTGGATGATTTGAAGCGTTGTCAAATGGTAAGGTTGTGGCCTCAGGTATCAAACCCCCCACTATCGTATCTCTAGATAGCTTCTTTCCTTTAGACTAGACCTATGTAGTACATCTTTAGCTTTTTATGATAGAGTTCATTTCCGACCCTCTACTATAACTTTGCAGTCTTGGCTATATCATATAAGCCGCCAACACTTTGGCAGCAAGAGGGGGCCATCAATTCTAAGCAGGCCATCAAATCTTGACTTTTTTTTTACCTCGCACAGCTATGGTCAGCTTGAATCGCAGTATAAAGTCATCAGGGTGAGAGCTCTTTTAGACAACAACCTATCCACAACATCACCATGTATCCTGCGAGAAAGATTAGCTTCAAATTTACTACTCTGCTTTTGGCACTAACATCCTTACTTCTATACTTTTATATACCATTTCCGAGAAGTAACATTTCTGAAGAAACTGTCGATCTAGAAACAACCGCTTCTCGCGCTTCTCCTGTTGTCGACTTAAGTCATCTATATCAGTCAAATTCCTCGAAAATTAGTACTGGTACCATATATATGAAATCTGGACCTACAATTATTCTCCCAATATCTTTCACCTTCTTAGGAGGCTGTTCTGTATTGGTGGATGATTTTCTTCATCTTACGTTAGATGTAGGCAACAGCTTGATTTACTCTCATCGCGAAGACTCTGAACAGTGGCCACCTTTTGAGCAGTTTCAAGAAAGCGTATCAATAGTTATTAAGGATGTTGAGTTTCGACAATCTATAGACCTTCTGGTAGATGGGAAAATGAACGATACAGATTTTACGGGCTTAGTAGGGTTGTTAATGGCAACAATCAGACGACTGTTTGAAGCGAATGAAAATGTTGGATTTAAATATACAATTCTGTCTGGATCATATAATGGACTTGCCTTTAAGTCATGGTGGACATGGTACTCAATACATCGTGGAGTATCAGAGACATGCAAAGATTTAAGTATTGATCAGCATATAGAGTTATAATTGAACAGAGTAACTTAGCAGTAAAATATATTGAGATAAAACATAGCACTATCTCTGTAGCCAGCAGAAGCGGGGTAAAATGAGAGAGACCTACAGGTGCTGCTGTAACACGTCGTCGAAAAAGCGGAGCATGAGCTGGAGCTCGCTATAACGTTCAATCACAGTAACCACAGTCAAAGAAATGGTGGAGCCCGCCTCCCCGCTATCGAAGGATTGATCACAAGGAGCACAACGTTGATTTAACATCCATTATTGAATCATCTACCTCTAGCATAACACCCTTCTGGTTCCGGAAAGTGACAACGTTAAGCAATCATCAAAAGCGGCAATCCATTGATTAGCTTCAAATCTATTAACTTCATGAGACATGTGCCATTACATTGATCAAAGCTTCTATTACAAAGATTGTAGAGCTCAGCCTCGTCACATACAACCTAATAATGACGAGTTTTCGCTGGTGGTAGTGAAGTAACTTTTCCAGACCTAGTTCGAGAGATTGCCAGGATGGCATTTGCTTGTATTGATCTAGTTTGAATCATCGTGTAATTGTGGTGTAGGAGCTTGGAAAGGTTGGAATTGAGAGAGAAAAAATACAAAGGAATAATGGGAAATGACGAGGCTTTATACATTTTGAGTCCAAGTGGCTCCTGTTGCTTGAGATTTTAGCACTAGGCCTGGTTTAGTTGGTGGCTCTCAAATTGCTGGTGATAACAGTGATCAACCCTGCTGATGAAAGAGAAAGAGTGGGAGTCATGGCGTAGTTCAGATCTTCACATCGGGAGTTTATCGTGTTTTGTCTCAAACGCTTTGGATGTATGCATGAGCAATCTAAAAACTAGTTAGAGGTCACGTGAACCAACCCCTTTTCCTTAGCGAATTTGGGTGGGCAAGACGGGGATATGCATATAATATAGGACTTTATCCTCAGCCGCGACTCTCTCAGTGGATCCAAGAAAGCCTTAGTGGGAAGCCGAAGCTCGTTGAGGGAATGTGTCATCTGCTACATTTCATGTTGTCAACTTAAATTTTCCAGCAGATTCTTGCGACTCTAGATGATCTAAACCAAACGCAATGATATATATTCTTTAATACCTAACAAACTTACTCCACACCTTTTCTCTTTCTATCTCGGTCGGTTTTGCATGAATGACAACGGCACCCGGGATATTCGTAATGATCTGCTCCTTGATCCCTTGTTTGAATGGCACAAACAGTATGAGTAATACAGGAGCCTCCACGATTGCAGTCATGATTTATAATATGCTCGCTTCATGCCCGCGCCTGAAGTATTGCCCGACCTCTTTGAAGGAATTAGCATTGAAATTCCACCGGTCAATGGGGATACGGTTCACAGCTGTTCGAAGGAGCAGCGGGAGATAATTGCCGATCAGCTACGGATGGAACACTGCCTGATAAGACGCCGATCGACTGGGCAAGTGGGCTATGTTGGTGTCCCAGCTCGTATTCTTAGCTCAATCTCTCTTTTGAGCTGTTCTGAGTTGAAATCCGCCTTGCTTACGTTAATGCAAGCGTGTTCGATATTGAGGAGTCAGTGGGCCGGTTGGACCGAAACCTAGATACCATTCTCAGGTGAATGGTGAAGCAAACTTCTACGTCCGTGGTTCGCTTGCGTTTTGAGTAATAACACTTACCTAAAAATGTAGAAGAGATTGCCTTGGCTACTTCCTTTGAGCAGTATGACAGCAGACATTAGACAAATCTGCAAATATATCACAAGATCCTGCATGTCTACGTCAGAAACCCCATAATTGCCTGACTATTGTATGGTAACTGATGCCCAACAGCATCAGCCCCAGCAGCCACTCGTCGGTTTTCCCGCCAATTCCTCAATGAACCTGGGAGAAAATGCTGGAGGATTGGACTTTTGTGGAATCATGGCATGACCAAATGTCGACGAGAGTTTTTCATCACCAAAGGCGCCTTATGAGACCCACAAGCTGTGTCAGAGAACTCCATCTCCAATTTTCAAGTCATGATATGATAGATTCAAGAACGAAGCAAGGGTATTTAGCATGATATGGATTGGAAAAGCGCCTTGACCATCGCTTCACTGCATCAAAATCGGCCATGTTTCGGTCAGATGGGCGGCAATATGCACATACCCCGAGGCTCAGATATCATCTGATCGGGCTCTCAAACCACTAGAAACTCTGCGGTGTATCTAAATTTGACTCCACTCAGTAGATAGGGGCCGCTACCCAGTATAAGTAGTAGCGAGCTCGCATGGAAATCGGGACCATCAAGCTTCATTACCTTCGACTCTATCACTACCTTTTACATTACACGTTTCTTCACCTCTACACCTTAGCAGCACAATATGTCTTTCCCAGCCCAACAGTCGACAGGCAACCTCTCTTCTGATCCTCAGCCTTCAATCAATGTAAGTTTGTCGAACTATTAATGCATAATAGTATCTAATGAGAGAAGGATTCTGCCAATAGGGGAGCACGTTTTGAGCTGACCAGAGGGCCACTAAGCGACTCGCAACAATATTACACGAAGGTTAGCGAGCCTCAGGATAGCACGATATACATTTGTGAAAACACACAACTTGCAGCTATTCGAGGTGTGTATGCATGCTTTGCTTCTGCTGACTTGCACTGATTCTTGTAGTTGCTAGTTCGGTGTTTCGCAATTTGCTCCAGGAACAATCCCGCGACTCTATACTTGTTCAAACTGGAACTGTTGAATTACTTATAACTGTACTAGAAGGTGCCTATCGTAAGTGACCCGTGGTTCGCAACTTTTAGTCTTGCACTCATAAATTTTGCACAGAGTATATTACAGGAGCACAGCAACATATCAACAAGATGCGCAGTAAGCCCAAATTCTACTACAAAATCCGAGTAGGCATCGGGAGTATTAATGATGATTAGCCTCGAAAAGTGCGGACACTGCAACGATTCACGGATTACGAAGTACGTCAATTCAGGAACATATTTGACATGCTAGCTAAATGATTATTAGGCCAGCTTCACTTTTTGCAGCCTCGTTTTGAGAAAGCTAGTAATGACATCACAGCACTTGAGAGTGAGAATTCTGCACTTGGGAGTGAGAATACAGAACTTGAGAGTAAGTTCACCTTGATGGCTGATCAATTCGCTTACTTACTTACCACCAGAGAAATGTATGCTGTACGAGAGCGAAAAGATTGATACTGAAAATCGCAATTATCTTTTGCAGATTGAAATCGAGCGGATGAACAAGAAACTCAAAGCAGGAGCTGAGAATCTCAGCAGAGAAGAAGCAGACATAAGGGGTAAGCCAATGAACAAAAGACGGCGAGGAGAGATTTCTATCGATTCTCACACAGAAGATGGGGACGAGGCTTGTAACGGACGAGATATATATTTGTCCGATTAGCTATCTATTAGCAGTGGGGACCTTACTCTTTTCAACCTGTAACACTTGTTTAGAAAATTTATCTTGCCGTTTCCGTGTTAATATTGTGAGACGATATACGATAATATTACATGTACTTGTACTGTTTGCATTTGGACCGTGAACTGTCGTAATTTTGGAAAATCCCTACAGTGGAACTTTGTGTTATATATTCAACGCTGCATCCATAATATATTTCCGAGCCCATTATACCTTCATCAACTATTTTGACGTTCTCGATTCCTATCTAACTTTTGATTTTTGCTTGCTTCAAGAGTTCCAGATTACGAAGGAGAAGATGGTGTGTTGACTAGGGAAAATGGATACGATATGTTGAGTGACATGAGTTCCATTTGAGATTTCACACGATTTAGGAAAAGTTGACAATAAGTGGTATATGTCATTGAAGCACTCAAAATAACAAGGCGACTGCTAAACTCCACATTATACAACTAATTACATTGCCTCTGACTTCTTCTCTGTACCGTGGACGAAAGGCGTCTTTTTCGTCCTTTTGATTCATTTATGAGTTTAGTTTGGCGCTTCCGACCACATCCACAGTCTGATGGCATTACTTGCCTGATCCGCGCTCCATGATCAGCTCGACCAAAATGAGCATCGAGCATCTGACGATCCTCAAACCACTCCATAGGATTCGGGAAACCGCTAATACTACGACGATATAGTCGATTGTACATCAGACATAGGTTGACCTTTTCGCTAGGATGGCGAATCACAAATGTGACTGACTTTTGAAAGTTCCCGCACTCCTGACATACATCAAGCGGATCTAAAAACCCTAGAGCCTCGCCATTCATCAAGAACTGAGTATACGGATACTCAAGCGCTAGGCTTTGTAGGAGAGCGCGACTATTTGGGCTTCGAGATAGAATGGACCCGCGGCACCGATAGCCTAGTCTTTCGCAGATTATTGGTTCGTCAAGTTCAAAGAAAAACGACACGGCTTTGAATACCCTTGCAAGACCGCTCAGTTCACCCAAATGACATCGCACTTGTCGTTGAAGTTCTGGCATTTGGTCGATGTCATCAAGGGCTGGTGCTTTCCCCTTTAGTGGCAAATCAAGTCGGAAGTGCTGCCCCTTTGTTGTCTTCTCTAAACCTGACCAATGATCTTTCCAACTGTTTTCACCGTCCAAGGATAAAGAAGACATAAAGGCCCTGTATAGTCGAGCTACAGTTCCATCTTGAAATAGATTTCTCACATTTGGGGCGATAGGTGAAGATAATTGTTCCTGGTAGCCGGTACCCATAGACAGAACTATATCGCATTCTTTGTTCGCCCAGATACGGGCAACTTCACACATTCCAGGTCTCACAGGGTTGACATATTTAAGCGCTCCGTCCTGAAACGTTCCGAAAGCATCGAGGAACATGGGCGTAAAGTACCTTGGTTGTTAATTAGTTAAAGCAAGGAAATAGGGTATGAACCGATACCATGGGGCTGCTGTTGTACATCTTGCCCTAATTCTATGTTAGCATTGATATCTCCTACAATTACCTCAGCTCACGCTTCCCAGACCAGAATCTCGTTTGAAGCGGTTGATGTCCGGATATGTTTACACTCTATTTTGCTTTACTCAGCGATTTTCGAATAACTACGGGATGAATTTACTAAAGTCTTTGCTATAATTCCCAGCTCCATTATAGTTGGAAAAGAGGCACAATGTAGCGTCAGATATAGTAGTCGCGGTCACTGCAATTTTCATACCCGAAGGCCGTTGACCTTGCGTACCGAACAGTGCGTGAGATCCAAACGTTTCTTTCAATATATTTTCTAGAACCTTAGCATCATAACGACCATCTGCAAAGCACGTGGTTAAAAACGTCCATATCTTCATAATTCTCGAATACTTTATAACTTTCTTGGATAAGAAAACTTCCTTGGTAAACTGATATAAAAATTTTATGCATTTTTTCGCGGTCCAGTATTCGTTGAGCCAAGTAAGGACTACAATACCGCCTTGAGTTTATTAGCTTAACACTTAATGTACAAGTTAATACATGCCTATACTTGTCCCAATACCATAATCGAAGTGCTCCTGCAGAGGGTATGGCAGACCGAGGACTTCTTCAAAAGCATCAAGATACTCAAGTGGCACGATACCTTTGGATCCGCCACCATCAATGCTAATAAATCGTATACCGCAGGTGGGCGGTAATAACTTTGCCTGAAAAGTGATCTTAGTGTTACAAAGATAGCAAGTACTTATCTCAAAATGATATTCCAAACCCACAACTCGTTTTCCGAAGATTACTGTACACACATCACAGATCCTATGGCCACAGCCTAGTGTGTGCTCATATCGCCTTACTGAGCAGTAAAGACAAACCTGGAAGGTTTTGAGTGGCGAGGAATAAGATCTTAGTTGATTTAAGTTATCTTTCCGTATAGTTAATGCGGATTTGCCTTTGTCAGCTATGTGCGAAAACATGAGCACGAGCTGTGCTTCGATTTCGCTACAGATTAATTTGAGTTCCGCTGATTGAAATCTGTCCAGTAGGAGTGGCTTATATAGAGTCTGGAAAACCCGTAAAGGGTCAAAATCTTGCTCAGGTTAGCTTGAATGGTGTACCGAATGAGGCAGTACCCACGATGCATATCGGGTGGAAAGCTGTCAAGTAGAATTGCGGATGCGACGAACGGCACGGGAATACCGTCCGGGAACTTATGGTCGCGTGAGAAGCTCATGAATGTGTCAATATGATCAGGTAACTCCGGGTTGACGGGATTTTCATCTCGTGATGCTCGAAGGAAGTCAAACCGTGCTTCTGGCCTTTGAACAAAGCGTTGAACTGCTTTGCCGAAAAAGGCTTTCAAGTGTATGCAGGAAAACATAGCGGATGAACTTATCCGAGCGAAGCGTGCGGTTTGCAACTCTTGGCCCAGCACTTCTTTTAAAGCACCAAACTGGGTTTGCGAATTGGGACGGAGTTTGGCCAACAGATTCACCACGTTTAAAGAGGAGAAGACTTCGGAGAACTTTGGCGTGGAGAACAACTGAGAGCGAAAATGTAGGACCTCAGACTCAAATACGTTGCCGGGAATACGAGTAACGACCACTATTCGAGGACGGACAGTCAAATGCAGGCTAGATGCAGAACCATAGGCAGCCCAGTTAGTGAGCTGTGTCACTACATCAGCCAGCCCTCCATAGTCTTCTGCAAATATACAGATAACATCTATAAATAATGATAGCAATCTCGCATTGGTGATATCAATTATACTTTGTTGTTGCGGAGGTTCGTTTTCACTTTCCGGCCAATCTAACAAGTGATTTGTTGTCTCATGGCACTTATATTCGGGTGTGCTATTGGTCACATAGGTAGCTCCTGACTGACATCCATCGGCTATTATGAGGGGATAATCGTCGTCTGAAGTCTTGGGATCAAGGCATATATTTGCAATACCATAATGTCGATAACTAGATATCCGGGTTTCCGGGAATAAGTTGCGTAAAGCGACTGATTTAGAACCTTTTCCAAGAAAGAATAAAAAGGAAGGGTATTGCTTGGAAGGGCGAGGGAGTGATTGCGTTATACTATGAAGCCGATGGCCATCCTGTAAACTGAATGTCTTGTGCTCTTGACTTAGGCGTAACCACTGCACATGTGAACACGAAGCCATAATGGTGGTAAGTAATGAGCGAGTAAGGGTATGACTGTCGGCAGTTGCATTTAAGTATGTAAAAAAGTAGTTAGGTGTGATGGCAACCAAGACTTGACTGGCCAGCAGCATTTGGAGGGGGGAGCAGTTACAGCACCGATTATACAGATTTCTACAAGCTAACGTCCATCCTTACCTGCCGAGACTTCGAGTTCGCAGAATAATAGCGTTTGGCTGGCCATGTTTGCTACCAGATGTTTCCGCTGTTAACGCTTCGCTATTGCTCTCTTTAGCGCTCTATTCTGATGAAATTATAGGGTAAACATTCTAGAGACGTCGCAGGCCAAAATTGTCACACCCTTATCTCATAAATCAAACACTATTCGTATAAACCGTAATTGCCCCACCGACGGCGACTCAAACTCCTCGACCAATGACATTGCAAAGAGATATTATTCTAAGGTAGAAGTAGGATGAGTAGGAGTTTTATTTCAGAAGCTGCATTTATAAATGAAAATATACGAATTTATGAGGCCCGCCGCAGAAATGATATGTCAAGGACCTCTACTCACGATAAGTGCAAAAGGAGAGGTTCCTCAGGGCGTAACGTGTGATAAGGGTCTTGAATTGTGATAAGTCTGAGGAAGGAAGCTCTCCCTACGGGAGAGTTCTAGGTATAGCTAACTACTGGGGATGTGGTGCCTGAGGCCACAACATGATACAACCGCCTAATGGCAAATAATAGTCAAGCAATTTTGAAAGAATCTTCTAGTTATAGGGTAACTGCTTCCTCAAACTCATCTAGTTTGCCATCCTCTTCGACCCGTTGTCGCTTTTTACCGCTCCGATAACCCATATAGCTTGGAAGTAGCAGTGAATCCGGTCTTTTAGATGCTCGAATTGGGTTCTGGTGAATTTTGATCACCAGATCTTGCTGCTCGTATACAGGAGGTGAAGACCTTACTGGTGCGAATTTAGACAATTTAGCTACGAGCTTGTCGTATTTGTGTTTTTGAAGTCTATCTTGAACCAGCTCAAACTTGTCTTTTCTGACCCAAATGACAAAACACATGTTGCTATTAGAACAGGTTAGTATCAACTACCTCGGTTGGGATCCACACATACCGGTGTACGAAGAAATATTTTTGTTCCTAAAACTAACGCGAAATATTCAGTTATTATATTGGTATCTGTTTGAGAAAGTTTTTCATCTGCTATGATGTGATGGCCATCAAGATTTTGAGGGCCACTTGATGGCTTGGCAGGGGAACCGTTCGCCTAAATCTGGACAACGTACACATGATGTGATGGCCATCAAGATTTTGAGAGCCACTCGATGGCTTGGCAGGGGACTCATTCGCTTAAATCTGGACGAAGTACACATACTATGGTCTAATCAATTATGTCTGTTGACCTTAGTGAAGCTACGAGTAGAGCGAATCTCAGTAGACGAGAACTCACTTTATATCAGAAGGGATTTGAACTAGCAGAATTCCGAGGGGTTCAAGTTGCTATAATTGTTTTTAAAAAGGGTCAATATTCCACGTTCAGCTCTATCGAAGGTGGTTCTTGGCCACCATCTATGGAAAGTATTGTAAGTAACTCTTCGTTAATCAAAGATCTAAACTAAGTAGTACTAAGCAAAAGGAATATCCTCTTCCGAAAAATATTTCCCATGCTAAATTGAAGCAACGAAAAGTGGCGAGGTCTATGGCTAAGCCAAAAATTGCAGAGGTGGCGAGAAAGCAAGGGCCGAATAATATTTCAACGGATAGATGATATGCAATTAAATAAGATGCACAATCTAGCAATTTGTTTATAATTAGTGAGATATGAAGAGTCAAACGTGTTACATTCTCTTTAGAGTTGAACCACACTAAATACCTAGCAAGCCTAGCTACTAATGATTCTAGTTTTATTACGTTTTAATCCTATGCGTCACATCTTATACAGTATAGCCTAAACATCCTCAAGAAGAGGAGAGATCGCTTCTAGATGAGCATAGCATATGAAGGGTAACATAACAGATATCGATGAACACCGAAGGAAACTGCCCTAGATTTTGGGTATATTAGCATCTGAAATTAATATGCCTCAGAGGCATGACATACCTTTTCAATAAGCTCTACAGTGTGAGTAGAAGTAGTCTTTAGAAAATTTATTAACTCTCCAGACCATAGTTCTGGAGAAAGAGGCGCGAGCTCGTCATCTTTGGCAATTTCATTTTGAATAACACCTTTCTGCATCATCTCTAGTGCTAGAAGACCGATCGCCCGAGCATTTTCCGGCTTTCTTTTCCGTGCATATCCAATATAAGCTGTATATGTCAGTTCCAACAACATCATTTTCAGATGCAATATCTCCACATACCTATTTTGACACAACCATCGGAGGAAAGGAATGCTGTTGAACTGTCTAGCTTGGTATAGACATGATTTTTGGATAAATATTGCATGCCATCGAGAACCTATTGAGTTTAGCTAGTCGTTTGCCATCATCAAGGATAACATACTTGACTACACACTGTAGAGATATGAATCTCTTTGAAGTCATATGGGATGGCTATAACCTGTTTCATAGATACCTGCATAAATTCTGAGACTGTAATCATCTTGCTCATGTAGTTGTATGCTTCAATGAAGTGAACTAAGTTCTGATGTTGAATTCTCACAACCTTATCCCACCGAACAACATCTTTAATTTCCCTCATGGTTACTATTATTACAGGCACAGCTCTAGAACTAGCCACTTCTACTTGAATACCTGGTGCAAGAGTCCGTAAAGGTCTATATGTGTCCCAGGGGCTTTCTGTAAGGACTTTTGATTCTATGACCTTAGGTATATGCGTAGCTTCGATAGACAATGATCTGCTTCGACTACTACTTGGTTCGTTGATAGGAACAAATAGGAGACTATCAGTTACTGATTTGTTCTCAACACTCTGTGGTGGAAAGCTTTCCAGTGTCGTAGCTAATGTGGGTTTGTACTGTGATTTACCTGGGAACCTGGTTTCTCTTCTATGATCAAGTTCACTTTCGTCTACATCGCTCGAGGGAAGTAAATGGGCGTTACTTTTAGCCCCTGGAAATCGAGTCAACCGCTTGGGTTCGGGATTTTCTGAGAATTCAGGATACATAATGTGGCTGAAATTAATATCTTGCGCGATCCGAACTAGACACTGAGTCATCTACTAGGATAGGTAGGTAGCATTAGGAAGCGTGGCCTTTAAAGGTATTAACTAGACACAATATTTATACAGGCGTCCGATAAGCGATGACCATCAAGATGTGGATGGCAGGCATGTTTCAGATGACCACACCCTTTTTTAAGGAGGAGGAGAGTCGACCTTTAATTGTTTATCAGCAGCTTCACTTTATTTAGCTTACATAATTCTTGCCCTTTGTATCTGTATATCGATATGAGTCGGTTGGGCCTGGAACTCTTGGCATCATTAGAACGAAAATTTGCTGAAAGCAAAGTTCGCCACCTATACGGTACAGCTCGAGTACGGTTATCGCAGCTAATCTTCTTAGATCCGATCCGTCCAATCGATATAAAAATTACAACGTCGATAAAAAGGGCTTTCAAGGCAGAAGGTTGCCTGCAACATGAGGCTGATTACAGCGTTCCTGCGATACTCAATCACACGTGTCTTCAATCTGCTTTGGCGACCCTTGCTGTCAGTTTAGAGGGCTTCAAAGCAGCATTAACTGCTAAACCTCTGATATTTGAGCTTCCAAGCAATCTTAAATTACAGTGTCTTCATGGCCTACATAGAACTCACGCCGCTACAGAGTATCTTCCTCCTGGAGATAGATGGTGGCTAGTTGATATTTATAGCGAAGGCCAATTCATCAACCCCTTTTGAAAGATGCTACAGCTGACTTTATGTAAGACCTTGATAATGACGCGCGAAAACTCTTTAAGGACGGGCATTCTTATTCAACAAATTACTCTGATGGGGAAGTCTTTCGTCAAATCAGACTCTGCCAGTTCACTGGTGATAGAGTGGCCGAAGACCGCTGGCGTGCGCGACTCGGGGAAAACAAAGAAATAGATTTAAATAAATTACTAAAACGCGGGCTACTTATTAATGCGCTTGATTCAGTCCTACCTATTCCCGGTCTCTGGGATGACTTTCACCTTGGATCTATGGATATATTCCTTTCTATTAGATGTGACGAGGTTAGTTAATCCTTTTACTCCAGGTCCTTCGTTTCCAGTAATAATATTTTAGGAGATCGCATGCTATATCAAACTCATTCTGAGCACTTGGAGCTTTATCATCGGAAACCAGCAAGATATGTTCCAGTATATCGACGCACTAACAGTAAAACTTGCAGAGCTACGAGCTCCAGGGGTATCGAAGCTAGATTCCGAGTTCCTCCGGAAAGAGATAACAACTATGTTTTCGGGAATTCAAGATTCAGCTCTGCGAACTAACATCGAAAATCGCCTTCGTAGCATTGAATACCTGATTCCAAGTCTGAAATCTTTATTCAAAGATCTGAGATATTTAGAACCCGCGGCCAAAGCAATAAAATCGCTACTGCCAGAATCCTCAAAAGGGACTCTGCGCCATAATCTTCGCTACCTCCTGACAAGAATGAAGGAAAACTCGCTTGCCGTTCAAGAAAATGAAATGTCATATTCAATGGTCGTTGGATGTTTCGATGATCTGTTTGATCTCGCTATTCGTGAATTGTTTCTGTGTGCAATGAGGTACTTTGCCTATCCTGCCAATATTTCTACCAAAAAGGATATGAATCCGATAAAGCAGACTTTGAATGGGCCAAAAAGGTTTCTGGGCTACAAATTGCGAGACCTTGCCTATCGACTAGGCTTTGAGCTACCCACGGCTGTTGATAATTATGAGGATCCGGTAGAAAGACTACTGGCAGACCTGCTTAGCAGCCTGCCAAAGGAAATATTCAAGTTAGATTCGAACGTGCCGTTGAATTTCTCTCGCTCATTCAAGGAGTATCTCGCCAACTCAATAATCACTACCCCCAGCTCTACTCACCCCCCCATCACTACGGTTGCTATGGGAGAACCCTTATCTCGAAGGAGTGGCCGCGCTTGTGGCGATCCCCAAGGTGATAACGACCGTTCGCACCTCTTCCTTCGTAAGATGCATGCCCCCTTAAGCGAGTTTCAATTAGCAGGCTACGATATCAGCTCCTTCTATGTCAAGAGATGCAAATACCTAGCCTTTTTTGGAGCGGTTGAAGTTCCACTCGCGGTGGAACCAACTCGTTGCGATGTTCAAGAAGAAGAGATCTTAACAAATGAGTCACATCCTGAAGAGGCAAATGATTTAGACGATATGACAGTTGATTCGGATAGAGTACCTCAAAGTAGCCCTACCACCGGTACACCCTTAAATCAGGATCAGGTATAGTTCTAGGCTTAGATTCGAGATTTCATTGTTAATATGACGCAGGAACAGGCTAGCCTCTTGGGTGTGGCATTTTTCATGTCTCAGGGGGGGACCACCCATTGCGAGGTTCCGTTTTCTCGAGAAGCTGTGGAAAAGCAGGCTAAACTGTATGCAAGCCGTGGATTTTCCTTAATGGATAGTAGAGGTAGGCACTGGATCTGGGATGAGTGTTTTGATGCATTGATGAAAACTGCGTTGAAGACTATAACAGTAGTCCTTCCAGTTGGCCCAAGCAAGCGTCGGCATAGAGGTGGTCGTGTAGTTGCTTTAGGAAATGTAGAGCTAAATACGGAATTAACCCATAAATAACAGGAGTTATAAATTACATGAAGATTTACCATCGAATTTCCCTGAAATATTGTAGAAAATTGGTGAAAAAGGCACCGACTAAAAGCGCAGTACCTCTAACAATGTGAGTACATACAAGGAAAAGGCACCAATTAAAAGCACAGTACCCCTGGAAATTTAGGTGCCTATAATGTTAAAGTACCTATTATAAAGCGTGTGCCTGTCTAGAAGTAGGTGCCTTGTTAGTGGGTACCTTGGTCTAGAAAGGTACCTGTTCGAGCGTCTGATTATAACTTCGTCACACAAGACTTGGCATTTTGTCTAATGGTTCTGACATTATATCAGAACCAACGGCCGCGCTTATACACAAAGCTTAGGGTTAGTTTAGTCAGTTCTGGACTTTTATCAGAACCCATGATTGATTGGTAATAACAGGCCTAGGACAGAAATGTGTCGGTTCTGGGTTTCTTTCAGAACCAACTGCGATTTGTCTCAATATGTGCAACTTAAACTGAGAATGATATGAAGCCTCATATAGGTTGTCTTAGGACTTACAAGGCAAATGTCATAATTAACCAGACTCCAGAAATCAGGGATAAGGGTGTGTTTTTATATTAAATATCCAGAAAATCAATTTCTACTGAAGCTGCCATAGTCACCATATTTCTGTTATTTCTGTTCTATTATTCCCATCTCCATGCTGACATCGACAAACACTTGAAAGCCTCCACGTTATCAAAGACCTCAGTAGGTGCTATGAGAGCCGGCTGGCGTAAAGGATTTTTGGTAAGGTTTATTCCCAACAAAATGCGTGGCGGCTTTGAACGGCAACACATTCTTTTCTGCATTTGTGCTCTGGGTAGCTTCAAACTTGCTGCACTCCGTAGTTCAAAGGCTACAGACTTCCCGGAGAATCTCATTCTATAATTGCTTGGCACCATTTCCACCTGGCTAGTAAAATTAACGGGGTTCATTTGAAATCTTCGTCTCAAGCTGATAATTCTTTGTGATAGATGATTACTGTTTAAATGTATTTTGAGTAGAGATGAGTAAATTTTGAAGATTGTTATTAGTGGGTGGTTGAAGACCCTGACCCCCTGTTTTTGGATGGCCCTCAAATGGGAACCCTGTAAGATAATCCAGATCAACCAAATTCTTGCTTCGGAAACGCAGCGGTTCCTCCCCTGCTTTACAACGTAACTATGGTAGCTTTAGGTCCAGAAATGATGGTAATATTTGAAAGAGAAATAGAAGAGGATAAGGCGCGGAACTTCAAAGGGACAGCTCAGGTCCGCTTTACTAATTTGGTCTTTTCTGACCCTGTCAGACCACCTAATGCAAAAGACGTGAACAGATTGAAAGGCGAGTTCGAGAGGCTTGGTTGTCTTAGATACTCTCTAGAGCATAGTATTCCTGTCATTATCGAAGAGAATACTCTAGGACTCGAGCTTCAGAGGTTACGCATAAATGCCGAAGAGTTTAGAGATACGACACGTCATCAACCACCAAGACTCCAGCTTCCAAACGGAACGACTCTAGCTGGCCTAGATGGACAGCATAGAATTCTTGCTGGAGCATTAGTTGTTCCTGCATCCGAGCAGTGGTGGACAGTTGAACTTTATGGACAAGGTCTGGCGCGTTGTTCATTCTAGCATCAACCTTTTTAATTGTCCTACAGGTCTTGCATATAAAACCCGACAGAGAATACGAGAGGGATATTGCGGAAGTACTTTTACAGATGGGGAAATATTTCGACAGATACGACTCTCCCATTTCCAAAAAGATCATGTAAAGGCAAGCCGATGGATGGCGCGACTAAGTCCATCCAAAGCACGAGATTTAAGAGCATTGGTAAAGAGGGACGTTCTGATGAAGGCTTTGGACTCAATTTTAGCTTTCAGAGGGCTCTGGGTGGCGTTTAAACTGGGATCGATGGACGTGTTCGCAACGTTAAGATGTGATGAGGTTTGGGATACCCTAGACGTGTGCTCTCGTTTGCTGATTTGCAGTCATACAGGAAATAGCTTGCTATATTACTCATATCAGGTTGACTTGGAGTTTCATCATCGGTGAAAACCTGCTAGTCGAGTCTATAGACGAGGACACTATAAGGAAGATACAATTGCGAGCGCCAGCAGTTTCTAAAGATGACCGGGAGTTTATCGCAAGTCATATGCAGTGGGACTCAAAATTACCTGGGATACTTTTTGCAGGGGTTGATGATCCATTGAAGCGAGCTGGTATCCTGCAGCGCCTTCTCGCAGTTGATTATATAATCCCAAGCCTATACACTTTGTTCCGAGATATTCGATATCTTGAACCAGCTGCAGAACTAATGAAGGCTTTGGTTCCGGGCCAATCTGGCACCATCCGCGAACGTCTTTATTTTTATTTCCTGTGTCCGGATCCAAGCAGAAGCAGTATTCCGATACAGCAAAATCAGCGTTCATACATTACAATAACCGGAGATCGACAGGATCTGTTTGAAATTGCTTTGCGCGAGCTATGGCTCTGTAGTCTCCGATCTATTGCGAACCCGGTAGGAAATGCTCCAAAGCGAGACATGGATCCAGAAATAAGGACAGCGAAATCCCCGAATTACCTTTTATGGTTTAAGATGGTGAAACTTGCCAATCGCTTGGGGTTTACAACGCCAACGATTACACGGGTGCTCAAGACTGACCCCATGGAGAAAATGGTAACCGAGAAACTGAAAAAAATGATTCCTGAACAATTAGGTAAATTCAGCGATGTTCAAATGCAGGTTTTAACCAAAGATATCAAACAATATCTATGTCAGCCAGAAGAAAGCACTCAGAATGATACAACCCCTTGGATTACCGTGTATGGTTCGGGAGTGCCTCTCTGTGAACGATGTGGAATTTCGTCTTATAAAAATCTTTATACATCAGATCATAAATACCTCTATTTAAGCAAAGTACATGCTCCTGTATCCGACTACCGAAACGGCGGTGGTGGACTTAGCACTTTCTTTGTCAAGCGTTGCAGATATCTCGCTTTCCTAGGGCCTGTGAGCCTTGCTGAAGTAGTTAAATCTGGCATTGAGATAATTTCGGAGGCAACTGAAAGTGATAATATCTGGTAGATAAAACAAGAAATACACATATTTTCCCCTCGCATGTGCTTTTGTTTTCGTCGATTATCATATTTTAATTGCAGAACCTCAAAGTTGCCTTGGCATATTTCGCTGTGAATTGTTCCCCTAGCCCTGATTCCATGCGCAACTTGAGATGTTCGGTAGATTGGGCAGCCGATATTAGATGGCCCGTCAAACTTGTAGGCTTTGCTACCCACCACTTATTTGAAACGCTTATCCAATTATACGTCATGAAATTGAACAACAGACTACGTTCTATCCTGCGGTGACTAGGTCGGTGACAGATTATTGTAAATAAATATACACGATTCATTTGAACCACCTTGGGCCTAATATCAAGTCCATACCATACGCAATGTCCAACTGGACGACATTTAACTTAGCAAGTGGTATTCCGCTCTTCGACCGCAGTCTTCGCAGACACAAACAGTCGAGGCCGGGGCCGATCAATCTTTATGACGAGACTTCTAAGCAAGCAGTGGCTGGAAAAGCAGTATATCAGGGTAACCTGAATGGTGAGACAACGCCGGGTCTACTGAGAATATGGCTGAAAAGCCCATGGGAAGACTATATTGCTGTGGGAAAACACTCCTCGTGTGGAGGTTCCGCACTTTGTTACTTCAAATCGGGCTATTTCAAGAAGGCACATATCAAAGCCTCCTTAAATCCAAGGACCCTATCAACCCTCCAAAAGTTATCGGACTTCCGACATCCCAATGTAGCAAAGATTCATGATGTATATAGTTTTGGAGACCAACTGTTTATCGCTATGGAGCACTTGGAGATCTCCCTCCAAGATCTCCACTTAGGGGGTATCTTACTCGAAGAATGGGAGATTGCTACAGTCATTACCGAGGTAAGACTTCTTATATTTGATGACTTGAGAGCTAACAGAAGAAAGATCCTTAAAGCTTCTACTTATCTACTCTCCAAAGGGATACCCTGCAATACCTTGTCAACATCTAGTGTACGCCTATCTAAAGATGGTAATGTAAAGATTGGTACTCGCGATATTTAGAAGTTGAATTCCACTGACTAACGCCTTTCATATAGTTCTTGAACTTGCGCAATACGATACCGAAATTATGAATAATAAATCCACCTTATCACATGCTATCTTGGACCTGCCGTACCTAGCAGAGATACTTGAAGAGATGATTCTCCCTCGTTATCACATTAAAAGTGACGAGGGAGCATGGTCTGGCGAAATCTTGGATTTTCTTTCGTGCTCCCTCTCAGGGTCGGTAGAAAGCTTGGTGAATGTACATACCTTGATGCAATGGTTTGAATTCAAAAACAGCTAATTCTGATAGCATTCATTTCTTGCACAAGCAATGCATACAGCGAAACTGACTCCTAGGCTAGTCTTTGCTACGGAAGTGGCAAGAAAAAGAGCCACAGATATCAATGAGACGTAGGGATCGCAAAATTTCTATAAACAGCAGAACCTCAAGTTTCGGCCAACTGAAGAAAAGTCCTTCGGACACCGAAGAAGTACAATGGAATGGGCCCTGGATACGCTGGTTTGTATGAAGCGTAAATATCAAGAATAAATAAGCTTATTTTCATCATCGTGTTGAATGTTTCATTGGTCGCATGGCGAATTCTCATGTGATGTTGACCCTGGCTGTCGCTTCAGAAAAAGCCAATTGAAGGCATAATAGTAATGCGTGAGCTCTCTACCAGCGATACGAAAAAGAGGAATTTTGAAAAGGAAATGACTGAGCTAAAACAAGCTTCCGGCAAGTCCTCTGCCAGGAGTCTATAACTGGATGAAGAAAGCGAACGGATGCTATGCGATCCAAGATA
>Ga0247810_10000181_pt1 | contig 99835 bp, 92 predicted proteins | sample UWRJL119311C1_FD_179918 | JGI IMG/M metagenome (GOLD analysis project Ga0247810, IMG submission 179918) | Plant litter microbial communities from Arlington Agricultural Research Station in Wisconsin, United States - UWRJ-L119-311C-1 | ecosystem: Environmental > Terrestrial > Plant litter >...
TTAAAACAGCTAAAAGAAGGATAGCGCTGGAAATAGACGAGTTAATAACAATACAGATTGTTATTGCTTGCGGGGGAAATCCAAATCTCCTTATTAAAGGACCTTAGGTTTCGAACACCCCTAATTGTTCATTGGGCCATTTGTGATACAGCTAGAGCTTAAAGACTAAAGCTGAAAGCATAAAGCTCTGGTTAATATACGTCCAGACAATGAACCTAAATCTGTATACAGCCTATCAGCTATTGACCTCTATCCAATTTCAATGCCCTATCAGCTTCCTTTGCTGTAAGTAACGTTAATTTCATCCATACCTGTGTAGTGGGATTACCAGCTTTGTCGACTTTTAATGCGGTAATTTTATCGATCAGCTCTATACCCTTCACAATTTCACCAAAAATGGTATAGTGCTGGTCAAGAAAAGGTGTTCCGCCAATGGTTTTATAGGTGTTTCGCTGTTCTTCGGTAAAGTGCACCTTGTATCTTTTTTCTATGGCGTCTAATTGCTCGTTTGTTGAAGTTTTGCCATCAACAATATAAAACTGAGTAGTAAAAGATGCTTCGGTTGGATTGTCATCACGACCCATTGCCACTACCCCTCTACGGTGATATAAGCTGGTTAAAAACTCTGGAGCCAACCATTGTTGTTGTGGTTTTAATGTTCGTCCTTTCTCATATAAGGAATCTGGATCGCCACCCTGGATTACGAAGTTTTTAAGGATCCTATTAAAGGTCGTTGCATCAAAGTATCGACTTTTGACCAGTTTGATAAAGTTATCACGGTGTTTTGGCGTTTCATCATATAATTTGATAATACACCAGCCCTGAGGGGTTTCTAATTTAACATATTGGTTTTTTTTCTGGCCGAATGCATTTGCGCAAAGGCAGTAGATGCAGATGAGCAATAATATTGATCTTTTCAATTTACAGGGTTTAAAGAATCTATAAGCCTAATTCAGGATTTTTTAACCAAATATATTAATTCCACGTTAAAAAGGACAATCGATAAACTTATATCACATGTTTCGACATCTAAATTTTATCACATGCAACATTAATGAATTTTTTATGTCACCTGATTGTACCATTCGCCAATGGCAATTATTTGGTTGATTTTACTAATTATTAATACCAAGCTTCAAAAACATAATGATCAAAATGAAATTTTATACCTGCCTAGTTGGGATACTCCTAATGATTTCAGTTAAATGCTTTGCCCAGAAAAAGGCAGTTTACAATGAGCTATTACGAAATATTGCTGCTATAGATTCTGCATTTAATAAAAACAGTGTAGCAGATTTTAATAAAACTGTAACACTTGAAACGATACAGGAATTTTATGCAGCTGTTGTTAAGGATAGTTTAAGAAAAGTAGCTGGTAAATCTAAAATCATCAGCATAAATAAAGATAGTGCCTATGTTTTGCTGAGTGGCCTTATTTTATATGGTAATTCTGGAGACGAGACAAATTATTCAAAAAACTATACAGGTGTTTACAAATTTGAAAGAATAGGAGGCTTTTGGAAGGTAAAAAGCAAGATTAAAATAGACCGTAGCAATCAGATCAAAAAGCAAAACCTTAATTTGACTGTTATTCCAGGAAAGGGCGTAAAAGTCAAAGATACCTTGACCATTAACGTTAATGATTCGTTCGGATTTGCTGTTAAGTTAAATCATCGAGCTAAAGTGAATAGTCTGTCGCTTAATGGGGCTCAAACAGATTTTGTGTTTAGTGGTGGTACTCTTTGGGTAAATGCTAAGGTGAAGAAAAATCAGCGGCTTGTGATCGATTATACGATTGATGTGGAGAAGGATGAGAAAGATAAAAACTCTGGATATTTTGCTGAGGTTTTCGGACATATGAGAAATCAATATTTCTGGCATCCCTTTTTTAGTTTTTCAAGCCCTAATGACAGAGCAGATTTTACTTTACATTGTAATATTCCCAAGTCTTATTACATGACAACAAGTTTGCCACAGAAAGATAAGATTGTGGGTGATCTTAGGGAAATTGTAGCTAAATCAGAGATGCCGACCTTCGGATTGGCAATTTATTATGATAGGGAATGGGAAGTAAATACCTTCAAAAAGGACCAAATAGAGATGGTGATTTATGCAACTAAGGATTTTTTACCTAAAAAGGAAAACCTATATACAGCGTTTTCTAAAAATTATGACACGCTACAAAAGTATTTTGGCAAACCCATTAGTAATTATTTTGCGATTGCTCAAGATCGATCTAGTCTCGGTGGATGGAAAAATAGGGCTAATAGTGTGGTTATTGCTGGAGAAAAGGGAAGTATCTTAATTATGGACAAACCTAATCCACGAGCAATTTTTGGGCATGAGGTTGCACATGGGTGGACAAGGCCGACTGGGCCTGCGACAAATTTTTTAATGGAAGGTTGGGCTACCTATGCAGAATCTATACTTTTATCTGAAGCATATGGAGACTCTATCGTTGGCAAGTTCTTTAAATTTCAGAGGCAGAATTACATCAACGGAGAGCATGACGGTAAAATTTCGCTGTGGGAAGATTACAGCAATAGTGGTGTTTCTTATAGCAAGGGTTCATGGTTGTTTTATATGTTGGCCAATCAATTGGGAAAAGAAAAATTGTCAGCCGTTATGCAGAACTTTGTGCGTTCAGCTGATCAGACTATCCAATCTTTTATCAACCAATTGACTAAAGTTGCCGGCAGTAATATGGAAACTTACATGAGCCCATGGTTAAAAAGCAATCAAATTCCTACTTTAAATATACAACGGTTAGGAAATACCTTGAAAATTATTCAAAAAGGGGATGCTTTTATCTTTCCCCTAACAGTTGGCATAAAGCTGAAAGATGGAACTTTAATTACCAAGGTGCTAAATATAAAGGACAAGGAACAGGTTTTTAAAATTGCAGAAGGTGAAATTGAAAGTTATGTTTTAGATCCTGAAAATAAGCTCTTGTTTAATGTAAAGTAACGAAATGGCCATAACATGACTTTATCATCAGCTACAAATCAAATTTAAGCCTTCTTCAATATACTTACACTTTAGCTTCAACGAAGGAACATTAGCTGAAATGTATACTGACTTATTTATTTTTTTCAGAACAGGCGTTTAAACTCTATGAGGCTAGCAAAACTTGCAATCCTATATAATTCTTAACAGCATCGAACCGAAAAGAGACGATAATGTTGATGATAACCTATTCGCTAAGAAGGTTTTAGTAAACCAATTTTGGGATTTTGATTGGCTTTGCACAGTATGGCTATGGAAAATCGGTTCGAACCAAAAATCTGTCTCTATTTGCACTATGCAACGATTAAAAATCAGCTAAAAACAAAAATGCCCTTCACGATATCGTGAAGAGCAGGCTTCCCATACTTGCCATAATTCGAGCCGATTAATTGAAAGTCTACGGTACTTAAATAAGTTTAATATAATTGACCGAAGTTGTTACCAACCATGCTTATTCTTTAACAATTTCAAGGTTTCCCTGATCATCCGTTTTGCGGACGATCCAGCCTGGATTTAGCACAAGTTCATAATTGGAGCCAGTGAGCTTATTACCTTCTATCTTCACTGGCAATGAAAAAGTGAAGATCATATTGTCAAAACTCGCTAAGACGCCAGATGGTTGCTTTTCATTTCCCGTTATAGTCGTTTTAAAGCTTCCAAAGTTCTTACCATTGATGTCTGTGCCAGTAATGGAACTATAGACCATTCCTATCCCTTCCAGTACAAGCGTGCCGTACATATCAAAGGAACGGTTGTAGTTAGGGTCTGCAAGCTTAACCCGCAGTACAGGCTTTCGAGTGAATCCCTGGGTAAAATAGTTTATCTTTTCGTCTATGGCAGCCTTACGTTTTAATTCCTGATCATGAATAGCAGGATAATTGTGCCGTTTCGCGGCTAGTTGAAAGGCAGCTGTGTCACTTGTATAAATGCTTCCAATATTAGCCTGCCTAAAAATTTCCGTAAAATTATAGGCATGATTTAGCCCAGTACGCCAACGAATGCCGAGGTAATCAAAAAGCAAACCGTATGCTGGGCCAGTTGCATAAGGAAATGCCCTGGTGTAGGTTGGAGCTTGTTCACGACTATTTAATTCTCTAATTGCCAGGTCGTATTTGTTTTTGTAGTCAGAAAGCACAAAGCCCGTATAATTGGCTAGGCCTTCAGATGACTCGATTCCTATTTCATCCTTTGTTGACTGGGAGTGCTGCGACTGCCGGAGTGTTCGGAATAATATGGCGTCTTGCAAATTTGCTGTAACCGAGCTTTTAGATTCACCCTTTTCTGCCATAACCAATGCGTCGCGTAGTGCTTGATACTCGAGCCGGAGCAGCTGTCTTGCCTCATAGTCGTCCAGGTAGTTCACCGGGTTTCCGTTAAGAGACACATAATGTTGTTGCTTTAGGTGAAAGAGTTCGTGAATGATTGTCGCGGAACTGTCTGCCAGATAACTGGTCAGTATAACCGCATAGGACTTGCCATCATAAATTTGGGGCGCATTACTTTGGTTCAGTTCCCGTTCTGCAGATTGTGCAATCCAGACGCCACTACTGTTTTTTGCACCTTTCAACGGGGCGAGGCTGTACACGCGGCGTTGAGGATCCAATGCCAGCAAGCTATCGCTCCAGAGTGGCACTCCCCACAAACTACCCATGTCTTTTTGCAGGAGATCTTTTGCCTGGTTAAAAACAGCCCTGATCTTTAGGGCATTCCGGTCTGGTTCGGTCCTTTGATTTTCTGCTACTTTTTGAAGAAAGTCACTCCATTCCTGAAGCCTGTGTAACCCGTTCAGGTCCGCATCGGTACTTACCCGGTTTAGGTTGCTGTAATACCGTTTCTCCGCCAGCATGCGGAGTACAGTAAATGCGAGTTTTTTTTGTCCGTCAAGCGCTAGGATACAGGCGCCATCATAGAGTTGCTTACTGGTTAGCGTTTCGCCTTTGTCTGCAAAGTAAGGGCCGAATACGGATGCGGCTGTATGATAATCCTTGAGATTGTAAGCCTCCATAGCAGTTTGATATGGACCATTTTGTGCATATAAGGGCAAGCTTGATGCAGTTAGCACTGCAATAATGAGGAATATTTTTTTCATATACTTCTTTTTACAAAGAGCGGTATTAGAAGTAATAAATTAGGCTAAACAAAGGTTAAAGCAAGGTTAAAAGTGGCAGATTTGTTTTCATTTGCCGAACCATGCCACTATCTTTAACCATGCGATTCAAGCTAAAGCTGTTGTTACTGATTTGTGCCTGCGTACTGGTGCTTACCGGCTTATGCTTTATCCAGTACCGGTTGGTGCAGAATACCTATCGGCTGGAACAGGCAGATTATCTCGCTAAGGTAAAGTCTCGGTTGGCTGCGCTCACCCAAACATTTTCAGACTCATTGAACCACCAGGTTATGGATAAACTCCTCAACCACGTAGAGCAAGAGCTCAACAGCGGCAAAAAGCCAACGCTCACAGGGTTTCAGCAGCAAACTGATCGCGTTAAGGAAAAATTCCGTAAGCCTATTCTTCATGCGCTCAAAAACGATAGCCTTCTTTGTCATATTGGCTATCATCTGGAATATACACAAATTCTTCTTTATCAAAACCATTGCATCGACACGCTATGGCGAAGAGATGAACCGGCCCTCATTTTAGCCGGTGAAGAAAAAAAGAAGCAAACCGAAGTATTTAATATCAGCGGGGGGCAGCAGCAGGCTGGTTTCGGTTTAGAACACAACAAAATAAAGTCAGGTTACCGCCTGGCCGTTTGGAATAGCACATATATAGATGCTGCTGGTTGGAAGCGTACAATCCTTCGCCGTATGACCGCAACGCTGGTGGGTAGCGGGCTATTGATTATCGCAGTACTAATAATTTTCGTGTTAATTTTTGTTGCGCTACTTCGGCAGAAAAAGATTGCCGATGTAACAACTGACTTTGCCAACCACATGACTCATGAGCTGAAAACGCCACTCAGTGCAGCTGGGGTAATCGTAAAATCGCTTCGTACAGCTGAAGCCAAATTGGATGAGGAATGGTACGCCGAACTGCTTGGGCAGTTGGATAATCAGCATAGCAAGATTCGAAGACTGATGGATAGTGTACTCACCAGTGCTATGGACCGTCCGTTGGGCATTCCTGAGTTCCAGACCGTTTGCCTTGCAACACTACTCCAGGGATTAAAGGCATTGGCAATAGATGCTGGCCGGGAGCTGCGCTTAAGTGGAACTACCAATATATCCATTCAAACCGACCCAGATATGCTAACTGGGATTCTGGCCAACCTTTTGGATAATGCCTTAAAATATACACCTTCTGATACGCCGCTCATTCTCGAATGTCAGCTTACAGAAGCTAAAATTACGTTTAGCCTCATTGATAAAGGACCAGGTATAGCCAAACCTTATCAACCTCATCTATTTTCTAAATTTTACAGGGTGCCACACCCGGATATGGATCAGGTACGAGGCTTAGGTCTCGGCCTCTATCTTTGCCGCTTACAGGCTATCCAACTTGATGGCAAACTATCTTACCAGCAAAATACAGCTGGTGGAAGTATTTTTAGTTTAATCTTGCCTTATGAATCCGACACCGCTGCTTTTAGTCGAAGATGACGCCGACCTCGGCCGCTTGCTTAGTAAGTATCTTCAAGTACAGGGATTACAAGTCTCATTAGCTACTGATGGGCAATCTGCGTTAGTGTTGCTATCGCAGCAGTCCTTTGATATCGTCGTACTGGATGTTATGCTGCCTAAACGCGACGGTTTTTCGCTCGCTGAAACGATCAAACGCCTTTATCCAGCCATACCCTTTCTGTTCCTCACTGCGCGACGGGAAAGAGAAGATGTGCTTAGGGGACTCACCCTTGGAGCGGATGACTACATGATTAAGCCATTTGATGCTGATGAACTGATACTGAGAGTGCAAAATATTTTAAGGCGCAATGCATCAGTGCCACAAATTCAGCGTCTGATTGTCATCGGTAATTTTCAGTTCGAACCGTCGCAGTTAAGGCTGTCTTCCCAATCCCAATCAACGTTACTGACCAGAAAGGAGGCCGGCGTACTCGAGTTATTAGCCAAACAGGCGAATCGTATAGTTTACCGGAAGGATATACTGGAATCAATTTGGGGCAACGCCGATTATTTTAATGGCAGAAGCCTCGATGTCTACGTTCGCCGTCTACGCAAGCTGCTTGCGAATGATCCGCAATTAGAACTTGAAAGCGTGCGTGGGTCCGGCTTTATACTGCATATTCCCACAGATTTGAATGATTTAACTCCTTAAATTCACTTCAGAATTGATTGCAATTATAGTATAAATGCTAATAAATAAAAATTGGCAGGCTGGGGTCATTCTAACTTAGCTAGTCTAGATCGAGCCAAAGAAGTACGAATGTTAACATAACAAGTGCTTTATTAGCAATTTTGGTAAAACTTACAGTTTTGTTTGAAGGGTTTATTGCGGAGTCCATGATTTGCTCCAAGCAAGCCATTTATGGAATGGCATATGGTTATACCCCTTCCCTAAACTTGCAAGAAGCTGTTGCAGAATTTAAAATAACTAGGATAATAATTTTAAAGTCTTTGCAACCTATTTAATTTATTATCGTCTTATCTTTAATTAGACCCGCTTATTCTTTTATTAAGAAATGCTTGACAATAGTTGCCTGTGTATTATTACAAAAATAATTACAAACATTTTTTAAATAGGTGTGGCACATTCTATATCTTTAAAATTTCACTAAAGATTAAGCTATAGATAGGTCGAAATAAAATGAATAAAATTATGACTTATGGGAACAAATCGGATTAAATACATATTATTTTTGGTTTTTATGTGTCCGCTGGGAATCTATGCACAGCAGGATAAACATTTGCCTAGTACAGAAATAACCAAGTTAAAGAAGGAAATTTTTTCTATAGTTAAAAGGAGCTCCATGTATCGTGATTCGGTAGATTGGGCACGCGTTACCCAAGAATCGAAGGCATTGAAGTTTACAGAAAATGATAGTACAAGCAAGAGCATTTTGTTTGATTTTTTCACAAACAAGCTAAGGGAAGTAGGAGATAAGCATTCTTTCTTTATATCTAAGAAGTCTATATCCAAAATCGTCGCGACGCCAATATCGCTAATGCCCGAAGCTGATTATCTAGGTGAAGGGATTGGATGGATTAAGGTTCCTGAATGCTTAACATTCGATGCACAAAAAGATATATCTTTTGCAAACAAGATCCGATCTGAAATAAAGAGAATTGATTCTGCCCAGAATATTTTAGGATGGATAGTGGATCTACGTCATAACGGCGGAGGAAATATGTGGCCCATGCTCGCAGGACTAAATGCACTTATCGAGGATGGAACGGTAGGCTATTTTGTAGATCCCAAATCAAAGAAACAACAGCCATGGATCATTCAAAATGGAAAATTATCTTCCTCAACCATCAATAGCTACAAAATTAAAAAAACAGAAATTAAAATTGCTGTTCTTATTGACTCACTGACTGGAAGCAGTGGAGAAATGACGGCGATCTCTTTCATCGGACTCCCTAACGTAAAAGTGTTTGGACAACCCTCTGCTGGTTATACTACCGCTAATAACAAATATTTTTTATCCGATGGTTCTCAACTTTTGCTTGCAGAGAGATTCGCATCTGACCGAACCGGTAAAATGTATAAAGATAAAGTTATACCAAATGTGAATGTGAATGATCTGTCCAACACAAAAAGCGATGGAGTGGTGTTAGCGGCGAAAAAATGGTTGTTGGAATAGTAGCTGAAATATCATTGCATTATATGATGCGTGGGCAAGAGACGCATCAAACAGCGACAAGTTGAGCTATGAACTAATGGCCGATTGGACTTCTCTTTTTAAATAGTCCCATAGCTACGGTTTTAATGGTTCGTCCGAATTTCCAGTGTTTACCATCGTTGTATCAAAAATCCGTGGGGATTGTTATCCGGACCTAGATACGTTTCGGATAAACCCCTGCGTTACCAGTGTTCGTAATGCCATAGAACTCGACCTGATCAGCCTTTGTGTAGAATAACATTTTAAATAAAAAGTTACTGATTGATGTCAAGTAAAATACTGTGCACTTCGATTTCCTGAGAAATATTAGCGGATATGATGTTGTTATAATATCCCTGCTCCTTCAAATTATCATTTGCCTTTGTTCTTTAGGGAGAGTTAAAGGAATGGCTGTATTAGCCATCCCTGCTTAGCCAGTTACGCTTACTGACTGTATTAAACCATCAGAAATTTCTAAATGATAGTCCAATACAATGGGGCTTCCGTCAAAGTTTCCCTCAACCTCTACTTTAAGTATGCTTTTCGAGCCATTTTCCTGGAAGTCAAGCGGCTCCATTGTAGCGCCGTATCTTTCGTTGGCATCTGCAATCCATTCTTCTATTTCTTTCTTTCCGTTATGTGTTTTGCCATCATCATGGACAACTGCAGTTTCAGAAAAACAATTTGCGTAAGCGACACTATCGAAATTGTTTTGTGTTCTTACTAATTCTGATACGATTTTTGGTAAGTTCATTTTTTTATGTTTTTGAGATTATGAAATAGTGGGCACAGTTCCACCGTCGATTATATAATTTGTTCCTGTAAGATAGCTTGCTCTTGGTGAAACCAAAAAGCCAACGAATTCCGCAACTTCCGAAGGCTCTGCGGGTCTTCCATACGGAATTCCTCCCAAGGCATCCATTACGCCTTGCTGAGCCTCTTCAACAGAAATTTTTGAGTTTCTGGCAATTTCACCTAGCCAAGCTACAGATGCTGTGGTATTTATCCATCCTGGTGAAACAGCTAGCACGCGAACGCCCTTTGGGGTAACTTCATTTGACAAGCTTTTGCTGTAGTTAAGCAATGCTGCTTTTGAAGCTGCGTATGGCAAAGTAGAATCGTACAGTGGTAATTTGCCCTGAATTGAAGCGATGTGAATGATAACACCATCTTTATGATCGATCATCTGTGGTAAAAATCCCCTGTCCAAACGAACTGGAGCAAGTAAGTTTGCCTGTAGTGTTGATTCCCAATCTCCATCACTTAGTGTATTAAATCCACCAGCAGGGGTTGTCGATGAACCTAAGTTGTTGACCAAAATATCCAGCCTTCCATAAGTCGAAAGCACCTCGCTTACCACCTTGTTTGACCCTTCCGCCGTACTTAAATCGGCAGCAATGAAATGTAGTTTGCTGTTTTCAGTTTCAGGTGCATTTCTTGCGGAAATAATTACGGTTGCACCAGCCTGTAAAAGCCTTTCTGCTATAGCTTTTCCGGCACCTTTTGTACCTCCTGTTACCAAGGCAATCTTGCCCGATAACTCATTGTTGAAATTAAAAGTTTGTTCCATTTGAACCTCCTGTTTTCAAGGCATTCTTGCCTGTTAAATAATTGTTAAAATTGAATATTTGCTTCATTGTTTTTTATTGTGGTACAAATTTAGAAAGTATATAACCTTTTGACAATGAGGGAAAATCGTATTGCATAGGGATAATTTTATCCCCTATTGTGCAACTTGGAACATTGAATTAACTTTGTTAAATGTACGAGAGAAAAATACCCTTGAATCTGAATTGTGGACTTGACCTTATTGGCGAAGTTCTTTATGGGAAATGGAAAGTTCGTTTATTATGGTTTATAAATGAGGGGCATAAACGTCCCAGCGAATTGCAACGTAAAATTTCGGATGCCTCTAGAAGAGTTTTGAATATGCAATTAAAGGAGTTGGAACAGCACGAATTGATTACAAAAGTTATCTATGCAGTCGTTCCTCCAAAAGTCGAATATAGTCTTACCGATTTCGGAAAAACTCTAATTCCCATAATTGCTGCACTGGGTCAGTGGGGCGATGATAATGAAACAAGATTACGATCTCTTATATTAAAAGAAAACGCATAAGCTGGATAAACCATTACATAGGCTTGCTTTTACCGCCTCCCAAACATAGGGAGCCTGCCATGCACCGTGTACCAATACATGATTTTTAGCAATGGTTTTTATTTCATCATTCTTTTTTGAACTAGATGAGAACATAATAGTAGCCGTAGCCTCAGAAAGTAAGGTTAATATAATTTTTTTCATGATTGAGGTGCCTAATTGTTTAGAACGTCACAAACTTCCGAATATACATCTGGATAAATTTAACCCATGTTAATCGAAAAGCAGTATAGAAATGGCAAAATAAGCTATTCCATAAAGCAATGAGTAAAGACGATTAATCAATAGTGAAAATCTATCACTATCTCGTGTGTTAGTATGTGATATTGTTAAAATTTTTATTTTTATGGCATGTTAGAGAACACAGCAGAAATAGATTTATTACGAAAGATTTTAGGATCTGCCGGTATGAAGCCGGAAGCATTTGATTTGTCATTGCCCCATTGGAAATTGAAACAGTATAAAAAAGGCGAATTCTATAACGAATATAAGAATGTTTGTAAGCACTTGGGGTTTGTCATCAACGGCGTATTCAGGATCTATCGGGCAGATAGCCATACGGGCGAAGAAAAAAACATGCTGTTTTTTACCGATCACCAATTTGTGGCATCCTATAAAAGCTTTTTGAGCCAAACAGCTTGTGATTACTATACCGAGGCAATGGTTGACTCGCTTATCTTATATATACATATCGACCATCTGAACGAGCTTTATGGGCAATCGCACCAGTGGGAACGCTTTGGAAGGATTGTTGCAGAAACTGCATTTCACGAAGTTATGGTAAATACGGAAGGGTTTTTGTTTAAAACACCTGAAGACCGTTATAGGGAAATGATGGAAAAACATCCTAATATTTTCAATTCGGTACCAGGTTACCATATCGCCTCCTATCTGGGTATTCAGGGTCCCTCACTCAGCCGGATCCGTAAGAGAATGGTTGGTAGGTAAGTCTTATTCACCCTTCACTGGGTTGCTGAGCTTTTAAGGTTCACGGAAAAAAAATATGGGAACCTTTCGATATTAACCTGGGTTAAACTTATTGCCCCGGCATAGCCCGATGTTTGTAGTGTCCTAAACAATTAGGCATTAAATAACATGAAAACAGCAATAATAATGATGGCAATGAGTGTACTAGGCTTTACTGCTCAGGCCCAAAAAACAACCAACAAAAATTCTAAGGCCGTAGTACTTGTTCACGGGGCATGGTCGGATGCATCTTCATGGAATGCGGTGACACCTTTGCTAAAATCCAGCGGAGCAGAGGTGATCAATGTTAACCTTGCAGGCCACGGAACAGACACCAGCTCATTTGCAGGTATTACCCTCCAGACCTACGTAGACCAGGTAAGGGCGGCAATAGGCACACGCACCAATGTGGTTTTGGTAGGCCATAGCTTTGCCGGATTGGTAATCAGCCAGGTGGCAGAAGAAATCCCGGCACAGATCAAAGAACTGATCTTTCTTGCGGCAGCATTGCCACATAACGGAGACAGCCTTTTATCCCTTGCCAAAAAAGATCCGGCATCACATATCGGCAAATCACTTACCATTGACCAGGAGCACGGCGCAGCAATCATCGCAAAGGATGCCATAGCTGATATCTTTGCGGCAGATGCACCAGAGCAGGTGCAACAGTATCTTGCCTCTCATATCAAAGCAGAACCGTTGGCCCCACTTGCCACACCGGTTAGCCTGACCGACAAGAATTTCGGCAGCATTAAAAAAGTGTATATCCATACCGTAAATGACAATGCAATCAGTTATCCAGCACAACAGTACATGGTAAAAAACAGCAAGGTCGATAAAGTATACACCCTGCAAAGCAGCCACACCCCATTCATTGCTATGCCCGATAAACTAGCTGCAATCCTGATTGCAGAAAGCAAATAACAATTAATTGAACATCAAGTAGTAATTTTTTCACACCATAAATCAAAAAATCATGAAACGTATAGCAAAAGCACATTGGAATGGTACTTTACAAGAAGGTACGGGAGAAATAAGCACGCAAAGTACTGTGCTTAACCAAACAAAATATTCATTTAAAACCCGCTTTGCCGATGGTATCGGAACTAATCCTGAAGAACTAATAGCGGCAGCACATGCAGGGTGTTTCTCAATGGCCCTAAGTGCAACATTGGCACATCACAACATTACAGCAGGCGATATCTTTACCACTGCAACACTAGATCTTGATATGCAGGCATTGAGCATAACGGGTATTCATTTGGAATTACAGGCCAGTGTTATCGATGGGGTAGATAAAGCAACATTTACCGAGATAGCTGAAGGCGCCAAGGCACACTGCATTGTATCCAAGGCATTGAACGTTCCCATTACATTAGGTATTGTTTACGCATAATTATACTGAAGCATATTGTATGCTACCATAAGCTCACTGGATACTATCTGGTGAGTTTTTTGTTTTAACATTTACAACATATCTTCCTTTTCTTTTTTGGCTTTTATTTGTCTGGCAGCCATGGTATAACCTCCTTGAGAGCCATCGACAAAATGGATGTGGGCATTTTTCATATCCCTTACATAGCAGGACATGATAGATGAAGTGCTGATATGTACGCCATAAGTTATTTCTCCCTCAGTTTCAATCTTATCCAAGGCTGATATAAGTTTTATTCTTTGTGCCCTTGTGCCAGAAATTACCGTATTGATTCTCCCGTCAAGCACGAGATTATCAGACATTTCCACCAGATCGCTCAAATATCGCATACCTGAACTGGTCATGAAGTAGAAATAAGCTAAAAGACCAGCTACTCCTTTTACAACGTAAAGGGAAAATCTACCTTTATTATACTTCGCAAGCAACTCGGTCCTAAGCCTATTATAGGTTGATTTGAGTTTAAGTTTTTTTGTTGAAATGGGTTGGCGTTGCTTGTCGCTGCCATAAATTGTCTCAATATTACTTAGTACCTTGCTATAGGTTAAACCTTGAGGCTCAATTTTTCCAACAATTAACAGGGTCAGTACTTCTTCCTGATCTACCGGTACGGGAATCTGGTCCCAACGGCATTCCATTCCGCTTAAATCGGCTTCCTTTGCGACGTCTAAAAGTTTTAAAAATTCACGTTTTTCATCCTTCAATAACTTCTCGGCATAGGTAAGTCCGTCTCCTAAGATAACTGGCATCGAAAAAACAGAAGACCTGTTGTGTTTAGCAATCTGCAATTTAAATCCCGCATTATAGACATCGCTCACTGGGATCGCTCCGATTCTTAGATCAAGATTGAAATTTTCTTTTGTATTGGCCTTAAAATTTTCAAGCGAACCCATGATGCGTTTACTGATCATTGAAGGAACGATGAAGGTAGCCCCGTCACCACCAAAGAAAAATGGTATATCTATGCCTTCAACAAAGGCAATGTTAAGTGCTATGACAATGGTACAGGTGGCAACCAGATTTACGGTCTGGTGTTTGCCTTCTGCAACAGCAGCAGTTGAGTTTTTAATATCCGTTAAAATAATGTCCCAATCATCAGGAATAGGGCTAAAAGCTGAGGTCGAAGAAAACAGCTCCACAAGCGGAAGGTTGGAGTGTTCGAGGTCTCTGTAAAATAAATCTGATTTAATGCTGCTCATGATGGGTTGGATTTTATTTTTGGGTGATGGCCTTCCTATGTTTCAAGCCCCACTTCTGCAACTCAATAACTACATTGTGCAAAGATTTTCCATGGTCAGTTATGGAATATTCGATTTTTACGGGAACAGTGTTGGATATAGTCCGCTGGATAAGAAGATTTGCTTCCAGTTCCTTTAACTCTTTAGCTAGCATACGATCTGTAATCTGTGGTATTTCATTTGCCAGTTGTCTAAAACGCATGTTTTCAAAAGTCAGGCAGATGAGAACAGGTAATTTCCATTTGCCATTTAGCACATAAATAGCATCCGTTACGGGTTGGATCATGTCTTGCAATGTTTTCTTGTTGTATGTCTTCTCCATCTCGTTTCCGCTATAACAAATTACAGTATTGTACTGGAGCACAGCACTTACTTTAGTATAGTAAAATTAGTTATTTTACATCGCAAATTAAGTTATCATCAAACATATTGATTTAAAAAAAGTAGCACACACAGTCGTTTTGCCATGCTTGCACAGTATGGGTAGGAAAATGTTATTGATCCCCAAAAACCCTCTGCAACAAGTGATAAACAAGGATACAAAAAGTCATCAAAAGCAGAAAAGCCTCTACGATATCGTTAGAGGCTTTTGCTCCCGAGACTGTGTACTTTTCAAGAAATTTGCTGGATGATCTGACTAGAATTTCAAAAATTGATGAAGATCCTTTAGAAGATTTCAAATAATCACCACATTTATTGTTAAAAATGAAAAGAGGTGGTCTTAATTTTTATCCAGGATTTAAAGATTAAGGCTTTCGTAAGCCATTGCTTTTCATCTTGCTTAAGAATTCAGGTGTGACACCTATATAACCGGCAATGTACTTTTGCGGCAATTTCATCATCAGGTCTGGATATTTGTTGGAGAATTTCCAATATCGCTCTTCTGCACTGAGGCTAAGGATTTCCAGCGTACGTGCCTGAAAATCAATCAGCGAACGTTCAGCCAAAATGCGGAAGTACCTTTCGAAGACTGCACTCGATAACAACAGTTTTTCCTTAGTTTCCTTTGTAAAGAATAAGATTTCCGTATCAAGTACGGCCTGGATGTTCAGCTCGCTTGGCTTGTCATTGTAGAAATTCTGCAAATTTCCAGTCCACCATCTGGGCGTTGAAAACCCAAGAATGTGCTCTATCCCTTTATTATCTGTTATGTATGTCCTAAGGCACCCGGTCAATATAAAAGAACTCATGGCCGTTACCCCACCCTCATGGTGAAGGTACTGGTTCTTTTTTATCTGTTTATACTGAACCAGGGAATTTAGCGCCAGAATTTCGTCCTCGCTCAAGCTCACATAGGTTTTGATGTGGTTTTCGAGTGAGGAAGTGTCATATTTTGAACCAATCATCTGAGTCAGTTTAGTGATATCTTAATCTAGGTTAAGTCAATTCAATAAGGTAGATTATTTCGCTGAAGCGTGAGAAGCCCTAATTTTGAATTATTAAATAACTATAATTTTAAATAACAAATTTATGAAAAAAATAATCAGTTCATCAGTTCTAATGGCACTATCGATCATGTTCGTTTTGGGCCTTAATTTTACAGTAGCAAGCGCACAGCAGAAAAAAACGACGCTGATCAATCCCGATGATGCTGTTTTCTTATTTGTCGACCATCAGAGTGGTCTGGTTCAAACCGTTCACAGTATGCCAGTTGGTGATTTAAGAAGAAATCTTACCGCTCTTGCAAAAGCATCCCAATTGTTGCATATCCCCGCAATTTATACCGCATCCGTTCCAACGGGACCAAACGGCCCTGTATTGCCAGAGGTAAAAGACAATGCTCCGAATGCAAAGTATGTTACCCGACAGGGAGAAATCAATGCCTGGGACAGCAAAGAATTCGTGAATGCGGTTAAAGCTACAGGTAAGAAGACCCTCATTATCTCTGGTATGTGGACCAGCGTATGTGTAGTATATCCTGCACTGTCTGCCCTTGGAGAAGGCTATACCGTTTATGCAGTTGCAGATGCAAGCGGAGACATTACCCCTGAGGCACATAATCTGGCTATGCTCCGCTTGACCCAGGCAGGTGCTATCCCGGTAACCAGCGGTGCGGTGCTTCCCGAATTGATGAAAGACTGGAGAAGGAAAGAGGCCGGAGATTTTGCCAAACTGTTGGCAGAAATGGTGCCCAATTTCCAGGCTGTTATCGAACAATACTATAAAGCCCAGGAAGTCGCAAAATCAGGACAGTAGGTACGTGGCTAAATCCTACTTACACATATAGTACCAAGCCAGGAAGAAATGGTTGCTCATTAGAAGCAACCATTTCTGTTGAACACCTATCGCAAACTATTTAATACGGCTTAATTCCAATCCCAATTTGGTATACCGCAACATTAAAAAAGGAGATAAAAATGATACAGTTATTAAAAAAAGAAGACCAGTTCAATAGGACAATATTCAATGGTAATTTTATTGCAAACAAGCCAGTAGCTAGTGGAGCGCAAGATAATGTCAAACCTTATTCCAGTCTGTTCTATTGGAGCCACGCACGGGCAATTGACCAATGTGAGTTTGGATTGCATCCGCACGAAGGATTTGAGATAATGACTTTTATTTTGGAAGGAAGTGTAGCACACTACGACACGGCAACAAAAGTTTGGACACCATTAGAAGCAGGAGATTTCCAGGTTATCCAATCAAATAGTGGACTTCAGCACCAGGAGAGAATTGCCAAAGGAACAAGAAACTTCCAGATCTGGTTTGATCCCAATTTTTATGAAGCCGTAAAAAAAGCGCCATCCTATACAGATTATCATAGCAAAGATTTCAAACCGATAATTGAAAATGGAATTGAAACAATTGTGTATGTCGGAAAAGGAGGTATTGCAAATGTACTTACGTCGGGTTTATCGATCAAACGCCTTTTTTTCCATAAGAAAAGTATGTACAATCTACAATTGAATAAAAGCAGCAGTTATACGTTTTATGTTTTAAAAGGCGATATCGTCATAGATGGTAGTGCTTTAACATCAGATGACGCGGTTCGAATCTCAGATCTTGAAAACCTGGAAGTGGAGATTGAGAAAGACGGTGAATTGTTTTACATTGAAACACCTTCAGTTCCAGATTATAAAGTGGTCTGGAGCTAATTGAAATTTTATGTCTTAATTTATCAGGAGTCTTTTAGTTAGATTCGCCAATAAGAAATGGTTGCCCCTAAAATAGCAACCATTTTTTTTAGACTATGAATTTTGCTTCATCATGAAAGTGCTCCCGGAGGCGGGCCTCCGGCTGGCTTTGTATGATCGTCCGGCAAGGGAATGAACTCTGCATTATCTGTGGGGGGCAGAAGAATCCGGCCCTGTTTCCAGTCTTCCTTGGCCTGCTCAATACGCTCTTTCCGGCTCGAGACAAAGTTCCACCAGATGTACCGGTCTCCTATGTTCTCACCCCCTAGCAACATCAACGTGGCATGCTGCTTCGCAAGAAGTAAAGTGTCTGAGCCTTTGGTAAATACCAGTAACTGCCCTTGCTGATAAGTGACATCATTAACTTCAATACTTCCCTTAACAATGTACGCACCCCTTTCAGTATGTTCTTTGGGCATTGAAAACTGGACGCCCTGGTCGAGGACAACATGCAGGTAGAACAGGGGCGAACTGGTGCTAACATTACTTGTTAGCCCGTAGGCATCACCAGCAATTAGGCGCATCCAGATCCCCTTATCAGTAAAAACAGGTAATTCTTCTGCCTTATAGTTTTTGAATGAAGGGTCTTCCTCCTCGTTTTTTTCTGGAAGCGCTACCCAGGTTTGCATCATTTCCAGCCCACCACCGGCCAGTACTTCAGGGTCTTCAAAACGTTCGCTATGGGCTATCCCTTTTCCTGCAGTCATCCAGTTTACCTCACCCGGCTTTATCAATTGCTCCACGCCAAGACTATCCCTGTGTGTTACATTGACATTGCCACCAAGTAGGTAAGTTACCGTTGAAAGGCCGATATGCGGATGCGGCAAAACATCCAGATTGGTGGTTGCGGGCACACTTATCGGACCGCCATGATCCATAAAAATGAAAGGACCCAACATTCTCTTCAATCGGAATGGCAGAATTCGTTTTACAGAAAATCCGGGACTTATTACCGCCGGCCTTGATTCTATAACTGTATCGATCATATCGTATCTATTTTAAATTAAAGTTACCACCAGGATTTTGAATATAATGTTGATAAATGATAATAAATCTGTTGAACAAAAGCTATTGAAGTGGAACGTCATCTAGTACTCAGAAGCCTAACAAGGCGCAAAAGTAAAACGACGTAATCTGACATAAAACGTTGTTAATGATCAGTTGTTTTCACAAAGAGTTAGAATCAGGTCATCTAATGGACCGCTTCCTGATTCTGCTTAGCGATTCTCTGGTGATCCCCAGGAAAGAAGCGATCAGATATTGCGGAAATCGCTGGATAAACTGCGGATGATCGCGAACAAATTCTTCATAGCGCCTTTCTGCGGTGCTGCTGATGGCAGCATTTAGTCTTCTTTGGTTAGCTATGGCATTCCTTTCGTCCATTAGCCTTAACATTTCCCCTATAGCCGGAATTTTGGCTATCAGTTCAAGCATTTCTGCCCTGGTGACCATGAGCATCTCCGTATCTTCCCAGGCATCAATGTTAAAGACCGATGGCGAGAGCATGATCATACTTTCACGGTCGCTCGCCCAATAGTTTTCTATATAAAGGTGCACCACATGTTCTATTCCTTTTTCATCAACACTGTATTGCCGCATAGCCCCTTTAACAATAAAAGCACTATGCCTGCATACCTCACCTCCTTGTAAAAAGTATTCCTTTTTCTTTAGTTTTTTAGGTTTAAATGCAGCCTTGATCAGTTCCTCCTCTGCGCTTGTCAGCGACAGGGTACTGTAGTTGTTAATGTAATTGAGAAGCTGTTGGTGCATGTTTGTTGATTAATATAGCATTGCAATTTATAAAAAATCCGCTGATGTTCTGACTGGGGAACTTCAATATTTTTGGCAGGTAAGCGGATTGCTAGGCAACCTGCCTATTACATGTTTTTGGTTCATTAAACGCAAAGTATGAATAGAAGGTACACTGGGAAAAGCTGACCTAAGGGATCTTTACAGTAGTAAAAGACGTATAAGTATGAAGTAAGGACAGCGGCATTATAATAAAATTGTATTTAAACCTACCATTTGGTATCTTTGCGCATGGGCGAACAACATAAACGGTCAAAGTTGCCAGAGGAACATCGCAGGCTGATCCTTGATATTGCCGCTGAAATGGCTATAGAAGACAGTTTCAGTAGTTTGTCATTTGATGTGATTGCGAGGAAAAGTAAGCTGACCAAGGGTGGTGTGCTACACCATTTTGCCAACAAGCAGGCTTTAATGGAAGGGCTTTTTATGCAAACCCTTCTGGAATTTGAGCATATGATGCTGAACATTAAAGCATCCATTTCGGATGGTTCTATCGGCGCCAATTATCTTGAAACAATTGTCGAACTTACAAAGGATAGCGGCTATAGAAAGTTGATGAAGGTCTTAATAAAGGGGACGATCACTTCCGATAGGTTTCGTGACATATGGATAGATTGGTTTGAAAATCATATGCGGAATACTAAAATGGAACTGAAATCGCCAAAAACCCTAATGCAGGTCTTGCTTGCAGATGGAATTTGGTATGCACAGGTGCTGGGGTACTACAACCTGTCGGATAGTGATCTAACAGATATAATGAAAGAATTTAAAAAATTGTAATTATGAAATATATTTTCTTAGCGCTAGCGATCATTTGTGAGGTCTTTGGATCTTCGATGATGAAAATGTCGGAACAGTTTACCAAGTTGGTTCCTTCTGTCTTAACATTCGTTGGTTTTGGGTTTTGTTTTTATTTTCTGTCCCAGACATTGAAATCTATCCCACTGGGAATAGCCTATGGGATATGGGCTGGAGTGGGCATTGTATTAACGGCGCTAGTTTCGGTGGTTGTGTTTAAGCAACGTTTAGATGCCCCTGCAATAGTGGGAATGGGGTTTATCATTGTGGGTGTTCTGATTATCAATTTCTTATCCAAGTCTGCAGCACATTAGTAGTGTAATATAAATGATCACCATCCATCTTGGTGCTGAACTTTGCAATGTCGATACCAAGGCCATACCAGACACGGATGAATGAGATGCCTCGCTGTAGGCGATTTCTATCTTACTGGGAGCTTGTTCTTTAATATAGATTTTTCAACTTCTAAGTTGATTGAAGTAGCTATTATAAATGTAAATGATGACCTTAAGAAGTTATTGACGTTAGATTTAGCACACTAAACCCCAACAGACTTCCATGGCACACTTATAAATATACATCACAATGGAAAATCAAATCACAAGACCTCTTACTACTAAAAGGGTAATTCAAGACTTCAAAGCCAAAAAAATTAATCTTACAGAAAAGGAAGCAGAAGAATACATCAATCCTATTTATTTCTTCTCAGAAAAGGCATTTAAACTCTATAATGCTAGCAAAACTTGTATTCCTATGGAATTTAACAGCATCGAACCAAAAAAAGCTGAGCATATAAATTATAACCTATTCGCTAAGAAGATGTTAGCGAAACAAGTTTGAGATTTTTCGAGGCTTTGCACAGTATGGGCGCGGACACTGGGCTCGAACCAAAAATCGGCCTCTATTTAACGTATGCAATGATTTGAAAATCAGCTAAAAACAGAAATGCCCTTCACGATATCGTGAAGGGCATTGGCTCCCTCTGCTGGGCTCGAACCAGCGACCCTCTGATTAACAGGATTTTTTTGGTGTTTTGTGATGTCTATAATTATCTATAAGTATTCTGTTTATCAGATATTTACGTTTTTATTTCTTATCTTTGATTATACCATTCTTGGCTTAATTATGATGGTTATGTCAAATTGTCTGCAAGTGAAAACCTCAAAAAAATCAATTTAGAATATGAAAAAGGCATTAATTTCACTTTATCACGATACGCGAAGGATACTTGAGGACGGTAGATACCCCATAAAACTGAGTGTTCACTATGGAAAAGCCAAAATGTATGAGACTGGAATATCAGTTTCACTGGAAGAATTCGAGCACGGATACATCGGTCAGGCACCTCGTGGAAAGTTCAAGAAAATACAGGTTATGCTAAAGTCCATTGAAGCAAAGGCAATTGAGGCTGCGGATACAATACGCTTTTTTTCTTTCGAAAAATTCGAAAGGGCGCTATTCCGTAGCGAGGCAAGCATCAATAACGTTATCGACCGTTATTGTGAATATATCTCCGAATTGGAGTGGCAAGAAAGGATTGGCACCGCATCCAACTACAGGTGCAGCATGAATTCGATTTTGCAGTTCGTTAATTCTGATAGGACCCATATCGTAGAAAGACTGTCCTTTGATACCATCACTCCAGATTTTCTTAAATAAATATGAACGTTGGGCTTTGAACAAAGATATGAGCAGAAGTACTGTGGGAATCTATCTTAGACCATTGAGGAAATTATTCAATACCGCCATCGCCAATGGCGATATCGACAGAGCTGTTAAAGGCGGTTGCAGATAATAGGCCAACAGAAAGTCTGCTCGAAATGCTATTGAAGCCTGAAGTTAATATTGCGCCAGATCCAGCGCCGTTTTTGGGCAAAAAGAAAAAGCCCGAGAAGGTGGATTATAGGCCAGCTTTTAAAAAAATGGGCGAACAGTTTGATCAACTATCCAATCAGGCGGGCAAAAATGATAAGCTGATTGATGCGATTGAATCGCAGAAGAATACGGTCAAGGATTTACTCCATGGCTTGCCCAAAAGATCAGGACACAGGTTAAACATCGTTTCAGCGATAGAACTCGTCCGTACATCATCGTGTTTGTTGTTGCTATATTCGTTGCGGCACTTTCTTTATTTGGGTGCATTTCGCTGCTTTTCAGCAATTCGGACTTGAAGGAAAATGACATCAAGTATAAGATGGTAAGATTGCGCAAGCCAAGCTGGGCGAGTCAGGTTGATGCCGATTATTTTAAAAACACAGAGAGCTTTGAACGGCTAGTTAATTCGGAAGAACAACTGGCTTTGGCTATTCAGAAAGCAAATCAAGAAGTACAACAGAGTGTAAAAGATGCAGAGACCGCAAAAGAGCGCTTGAAAGGAAGAAAAAGACACTCACCTGGGATTTTAGTGGATGGCAGATTACTATTGAAAATTTGCTAAAACACCTATATTCCTAGAAGCGGAAGCAAGAACGAAGTTTTGCAGGCAACAAACGAGCGTTGGGATATATATCGAATGCTTATGAAGTCGGAATGCCTCAAATTTTGAGCTTTTCAATTAAACGAAATCCCCTCGCTCTTTTGCGGCCTGTGAAAACACCAACCCACAAACCCCACTAGTTTTCACTTTAGCTTCTACGACTAGAAACTTTTTGGATTCTACATTATAGTTGTTAAAATGGCAACAAATCTGCATTTGCATAATACGGATTCTCAGTTAAAAGGTTAGGAAAATAAATAGCAAGTTCACTCGCGTTTAAAGATTGATTATACTCACTAGAAGAACAACTGCTGAATTTTGCAGTTCCGCCCCAGTATTGCAAAGAAACATTGTTATCGCAAGTTTTTCTTCAATTCCTAATTGTTTTTTGACCAAAATTTCCACCAAGGCAATTTAGTTTTACTTACTTGAATATTAGGTTTTGGATTTTGAAAACTCTGTTTTGTATTATCGTATTCGTTCACAAAATTATCTTTCTTAAAAGTAATAGGTATAGATGTTGAATCTTCCTCTGTGCTAAAAACGAGTTCGTATTTAGTAATTCCGCTATCTTTTATTATTTGTTTAGCAATTTCATTTTCTGGAAGCGTTTCTTTTAATTGGAACACACATTCAGTTTTTTTGTTATTGGAAAATCCTTTGAAGTTTTCTTTGATAAAATTTAGAACATATGGTGTATGTTGTTCATGTATTGCTAAATACCCTAAAAAAGACAATGCGCTTCCTCCTTCAATTTCATCATCACTATAAACTTTACTCGCTGTGTAATGCAGGTTCTCATAATTGAATAATTTACCTATTGCTATACATAGCTGAGAAGGCAATGGTAAAGGTTCTTCATTGGTTGATAAAAAGCTTTGATAATAAATAAACAAATTTACCACTTGATTTAAATCTTCATTCTTGAACCTTTCACGTAGATTATCTACTATTTCTTTTGGGTTTGATTTATCTTTTGTTCCTTCAATTATTTTAGCGGTTTTTAGAATATCATCACATAATTCTTGGTTTATACTTTTGTTGGCATTTTCTTGTTGTTGTAATAATATTCTTTGAAATTCCTCTAACGGGTGAGGCTTATTTGACTCTTTTATTACTTCTTTTTCCTGTTGTTGGTCTGGATCGCCGAAATTTTCATGGTACAGTTCCTGTGTTTGTTGAAGCATACTTGAGACAATATGATCCTGTTTGTAGGCCTTGGTCAGGTAGAATGCGGTGAGGTTGAGTTTGTTCTTGGAAAAGTGTTGCAGTTGTGAGCCAACAAAATTTAGTACCGGTTGGCGGAATTTTTCGTGGTAGGTGCCAATCTTTAATAAGAAATCTAGCGTAATGTCACTTTTATGGTCATCGCTTGCCAGTATTAGATCTTGCAGATAGGTTAGGTTCTTATTGTTGTAATCAAATGTAATCACAGAGGTAATCGCGTGCAATAGGGTATTTTTCAGATCGGTTGCTGTTGATGAAAAGCCCGCTTCGTAAATGTAAACATCTGACACGGCATTGAACTGATTTTCAAGAATGTCGGTTAACGCAACCATACCTTCAGCTACACTTATATTTTCACCTTGTTCTTTTCTATAGAATAGTTTTGCGGCGTTGATGATTTGCTCATGAAGTCTGGGGTCTAGTGTTTGTTTTTCCATGTGATGATGTTGGGGAGGATATAGAAATATGTTAGATCTGAATAAGCCTAAAGCATTTTACAGGTTAATTGATAGAATTATATATAAGTTGATAAGTTATTAACTGAAATAGCTGCGATATAAAAATGTTTTCAACAGGTTATTCAGTTTAAAACTTCGTTTTCTGACATTTTGCATGTCACTTTTGTATGTTTTACCTGAAACGATTTTTTATTTTAGTCCAAAGCCTTTTATTTTTTTCGTTTGTTTCCCTATCTTTCCGCATCCCCTGCATAATTTCTTTAATTTCAACTTGTCTATTCTTATAGTTTTTAGAGTCATACACATACTTTTCATTTGAAGGAATATTTATTTTTTCCAACTTTTTTGTTCTTTCATTAAAATCCTCGTGATTAACAAATTCTCCCCTACTATTCCAATTTTTTCTAACGATCATCTGACCATTTTTATATGTTAATTCTGCGTCCTTGTCACCATTTTCAAACCAAACTTTGTAAGAAACACCATCTTTATTTCTTCCATGTTCTAATTCTTGCTCAATTCTTTTTTGACCATTTTCAAAATAAGAAACCATAATTCCATTGTAAACCCCATTATCATCAAAAGGTTGAATAAATTGTATTTTCCCTGATAGATAATAATCTTTCCAAGTCCCTATTCTTACACCCTTATTATAGTAATGTTCACTTTTTAATTGTCCATTCTCATACCAATATTTCGAAGGACCATCAACTTTGTCATTTTTGTAAAACGCTTTATGCTTAAGTTTTCCATTTTTATGGTAATCTTCATAATCTCCGTTTTTAATAATTGTATGAAGGTTACTGTCTGGATTTTTCAATGTTCGTTCTATATATTCGTCCTTTCCATCCCAATGTTCAAGTATATGTTCAACTTGCCAAGGATAGAGCACTTCGTTAAGCCCTTCCACATCAAATTCCATGTCTTCACTATTTGGCAGATAGGTAATTAAAGCAATTGGCGGATATAATCCTAAATTTTGATATGCCAATAATTTGTGATGACCATCTAAAATAAAATAGGATGAATCAAAATCTTCTGGAGCTAAGCAAGCATTAAATATTATGGCAAACGGTCTTTCTCCATCGTTTATTTTTTCTTCAAAATACTTAACTCTATTTTGGTCAATATTTTCTATGGGTTGAGTAGCGAAAAAAGATTGCCATCCTGTATAAATCCCATCAGTAGAATATTCTAAAATATCAGAAGGATAATATTTTTTTGAAATTTCATTTTTTTTTAGAAATGATTTATGCTCACTTTTGACTTTTTCAATATTATATAAATCTGTAGTTTTTTGAGCGAAAACAACTTCTAATTCATAAAAATGAGTTTTAGAGAAATTATCAGAAGAAGTTTGATATTGAAAAAATTCCTTTTCTTTATTTAAATAAAAGCTAAGGTTATAATCTCCGTTTTTAAATATTGGCAATAAAGGTTTTAAGATTTCATGTAAACCCTCGATGTCTTCGGTAAAATCCTGATTTAAATTTTCATTGATTTTATTTTTAAATGTGGTTCGATATTCTTCGTTGTAAGGTAAAACGCAAAAATATTTTCCAACAGAACCTCGGTTATCAGACCAAACTACAGTCAATGGGTAATTAAACTTAATATAACTCCCTATATCACTCAGCCCAATTGAGCAAATATTTGTTCCATTTTCAATGGTGAATTTCATAACGAGATTTGGATTAAAATGTCGCATAATGTTTTAGAGCTTTAAACTGAGCTTAATTTCTTGAACAACCGACCCTACTGTACTAATTTAAATAAATAAATTAAATTATCTTGTTCCCACTTCGCTCAACCACTAAACCCACCATTTTGGCTGCTGTTATGCCTAGTTTTTCTTAAATAGTCGTTTTAGTTTATTCAGGAATCCGCTTTCATTTTCTTTTGTCGTTTGGTTAGTTGTTTTTTCCAATTCAAGAACCATTTCTTTTGCTTTTTCGTTTATGTGAACTCTTTTTGATTCAGCTATATTTTGTCCACTTAGCCTTTCAAAACTTTTTTTAGCAATTTCAAATACTTTGATTTCACTTTCAGGTCTGTCGTCAACATATGAAATTTCAGGAAATAAACCACTACTTGACTTCACAGATTCGGATTCAAAGTCATTCATAATACCTTGATAAATTTTCGTTGCCGTTTCTGTTTGTTCGACTTTTTCATATGATTGAGCAAATTGTAGCATATCTTCTCCAATTTCATATTTTTCCAATTGAACTAGATATTTGTGTTTTCGTAGCTGAAAGATTTGCAATTGATTTATCCTGATTTTCAGATTTTTTTAAAAACTCAATGAAATCTTGTAATCTCTGTCTTATTGTTGGATTTACTTTATACAATTCTTCAATTTCAGATAAGTAGACACCTTTGTTCATTGCTGTTTGTGACATTAATTGAATAAATCCACCCATTTTGAAAGCTAGTTCAACTAAAATGTTTAGAAAGCTATCGAGTTTTATTTTGTCAATATTTGATTAGAGCCTCAAATATTTGTAAGCCTTCTAAAAATTCTTCTTGGTATCTTTCTGCTGAAAAACTTTCTCCATCTATTTCGACCGTTTTGTCATTCAAAACATCTAAAAGGTATGTGTGAACTTTATATTCAGTTGAATTTGCTAAGACTTTCTTTAACTCTTCAAATTTATTTTCTTCAATTAAATGTGTCATTGTTTCGTTCAGTTTTAATATTACACCTAACCTTTTGGGCTTACCGAAGTGTGGGTAATCAGGGAACTTCAGCCCATCCTTGCTAGTAGAAGGTTTTTTAATGAATAATTAATTTTTCTAATTTATAATTATTAAGATAAACCAATGTGTTTTCGTTAATGCAATAAGGAGAATAATTATTACGTAAAACGGTCATATTTTCTTTTGTGTCTGTATTATGTATTTGAAATTTATCATAATATTCTTCGAGAATTGTATTATTAATAAAATAATAATTGCGGGCTACAACATCATTAAATTTAACATTAAATCTTTTCTCTTTTTCAAAAGAAAATTCGTTTACCTCTCTTATTACATATTGAATTAGATTCTCATCATTTTCGTCCTTCTCCCAACGCCAATAAGAAATTTTAGAATTATCATTAGTAAATTTAATATCATTTCCATAATCATCTATTTTAAATGAAAAGATTAATTCAGGGTTTTCAAAATTTTGAATGTTAAAAACTGAAAATCTTCCTCGCGGTATTTCTTCATCTTTAAAAAAATAGCAAATACCTAAATTTTTGTTATCTGACGAAAAAAAAGCCTCTATTGAATCACCCATAACACGATTATAAGAAAAACTATCTTCTTCAAAAAAAACGTCAAAAAATTCAGTCAAATTAATTTGTCTAAATTCTTTAGTGTCAAAAAAAACTAAATTTATATCGCGGGAGTCCCTGGATCTTTCATCTAATTCACCGATAATTTTTTCAATAACATTTCCTGAAAAATTAATTTTCAAATGCCAATCAGCCCATTTTTCCTCCACGGAACTTGAAATGTTGAGATAAAAATTATTGTAGGATAAACATTTGAATTTGTTAACATAGGATAATTTTCTTGTATTTGAACCTGAATTAAAAATCATCGAAAGCGCTAATTTGTCCTCGTGGTAATAATAAAGAGACTTATAATCAAGGAAAAAATCCTCATCTAAATAGATGATTTCCTTAAAGTCATTTTTAATGTCAACAATTTCAATGAATAATTTATAATCCAAATCAACTTTAGCTAATACAACTTTATTGGAATTCTCCATAAAATCCATTGCAACTATTTTTTCTATGTTCTTTGAATTGACATTATCGGTATAATTATCATTATTAGGAGAACCTGTAAAAGGTTTATCCAGCTTTGGTTTAATATACCATCTGATAAGTGCAAATGCAATTAAAATAATGGCTGTAATGCTAATCCCCATTTTGATATATTTATAATTATAGTAATCAATCTACTTATAGTGATTGATATTCTCTAAATAGAAGAGCTTTAGAGAAACCAAATTCTTTTTTATCTATCTTTCTTATAGCAGACAACTTTTCTAATTACTAGCCATATTTTTCTTCTATATCCATAATTTGTAAAATCTGTAAAACAACCCAACACTATATTTATACGTTAATCCAAATATCATTATGAATTGATATAAGAACTATTTAATGGTGGCGTTAATAAAAAAATATCTCCACACAACAATTACTCTAAATCGATAGTTGGTATTGAATATATCCTTACAGCATTTAGAGAATGATCCTTATATAGTCTAAAGTAATTTTGGACTGGCCCCACAAATTTCATACCTTAAAAAGGTGTGTAGAAAATCCTTTTTCCTTTGATTGTTTGTGGGTCAAAAACACACAAAATATGCACCAATTCTGTTTTTTTTTGTTTTATTGTGTGCAAATCGTGTGCAAATAAAAAGCCCCACTCGGACGGAGTGGGGCTAACTCACTGATTTTGAGCTCCATAGACTGTGTATTTTTCAAGAAATTTGCTTGATGACTTGACTAGAATTTCAAAAATTGATGAAGATCCTTTGGAATAAGTAAAAAAAAATTGGATTTGATTGATAAATTGAAAACATGTATCCTAAAATACAACTACCTGCAGGCGATTAATATCATCCTTATCAGGTTAGTTTTGGTTCATCTTTAATTTAAAGTGGCTTTGCCATAGGGAAATCTATAGGAATTTTAGTATTGGCAAAAACATAGTTGGTGAAGCTTCTCAGTGCTATAAGAGCTATTAATTCTATTAAAGCTTTTTCGTTATAGCCTTGCTCAAAGAAACGATCCAGATCAGCCTGATCGGCAGCACCTCCTTGAGTAGCTATAGATTTTGCCAAAAAAATAGCGGCATTTAGCTTTTCGTCGCCATATTGCGCCTTACGGATATCAATGGTTTCTTCCTGGGTTAGTCCCCTCATTTTTCCACCCACAGTATGGGCAGCAAGACAATAGTCACAACTGTTAACCTGTGATACGATTAGATTGATCGCCTCTCTCTCCTTGGCGTTAAATGAAGAGTCTTGAGCAATTAAAGTCTCTGTATATAATGTGGCTTTTAATGCCGAGGATGAATAGCCAATAGTAGCGTATAAGTTAGGGATTTTACCCATTTTAGACTGCACACCTTCCAGTATGGATTGAGCTGATTCGTTTAATTGATCTTTTGCAGGAACCGAAATTATTTTCATGATATTATATTTTATTTACATCACCGTATCAATCAACACAAAAGTTGTATGATCATCTTTTGAAAGTACTTCAATGAAATCTTCATCTGTAACAAAAGCAGTACAGCCTCCTTGAATTTCAACGGAATTGATGTTTAATATGCCTTCAATGAGATAAATCATTACACCATTGCCCGATAACTGAACCTGATAGTTAGTTTGCTGGTTAGAAGTAAGTTTGCCTTTGTAAATCCATACCTCTTGATTAATTTTCAGCGATTGCTGTGTCGAGTTTGGCGAAACCACTAATAATAGAGCGTCCTCCGTTTTATCTGTCTTTTTTACTTGCACTTTTGGTACCAAGCCTAATTGCTTAGGTGCAATCCAAATCTGCAAATGTCTGGCATCTTCAACATCAGAAACATTGCCACCTTCATGTAGTACACCTGTCCCACTGCTAATCAACTGAACATCTCCGGCACTATAATTCTCGTGAACGCCTAAAGTATCTTTATGGGATTCTATTCCAGAGAGCATAATTGTTACGATTTCGACATTTTTATGCGGATGCATCCCCAAGAAACTCTTGGGATAAAGAATATCATCATTAAAGACATATACAGTTCCGAAAGCATCGGGCCTTGGCGTATTGGTCATACCATTACTAAAAACAGTATGACCTTTGAAGACCTCATTTTCCATTAGTCCCCTAGATTGCGGGGCCAAAATTTTTATAGCCATCGATTAATACTTAATGTTAATTATAGAGATTAAATACGATCTGCGAAATTGAGCTCTAGATCACCTGGCTGTTGCAGACCCTTTTCGAATAAACCTTTTAGCCTTGTTTGCGCTTCTGGCTCTACTAATGCCGCAAAAAACTTGGTTTGCGTATCCATGATATGCTTATCTTGAGGATTTACTACTCTTTCATTAATGAGGGATTTAATGGTCGCAATAATTTTTTTATCGAAAGAAGCAATTCTTGTTGCCAAATTATCTACGAAAGCATCTAAGTCAGCATCGGCGATTGCACGATTGATCCAACCATAAGCTGCCGCAGTTTCTGCATCATAATCAATACCACTCAACAGAATTTCTAAAGCTCGTGCCTTACCAGTTAGCAAATGCAGGCGCTCCATTCCACCTCCGCCAGGGAATGCCCCAATACCAATTTCTACCTGTGCAAAAAGCGCTTTTTCCTTACTTGCAAAACGCATATCCATTGCTTGGACAAACTCACTTCCCAATCCTCTTGCTCTACCTCTTATTAGGGCGATGCTTGCAAAAGGCGCTTGCTCTAAACGTTTGGCAATGTCTGGCCAAGATTTCGATAGACCTGTTTTCCCTTCGCCTTTTGGAAAGTTCCCAGCTCCCAAAATATCTACGTGGGCAATAAAAAAATCTGGATTTACACTCTCAAAAACCACTACCTTCAGGTCTTCGTTAGCTTCCAACTCATCCATCAAGGTGATTAATTCTACTGAAAATTCTGGACCAAATAAGTTGATTGGCGGATTGTTGATGATTACTTTCCAGTAGTTCTCATTTATTTTTTTTGTTGTTAAAATCATGGTATTTATATTTTGGTTAAAAATCTATGAAAGAAATAAGTTGATGTATCCTGCAACTAATTCAGGATGCTGGTGTTGAAGCCCGTGGCCAGTATCGTTAATGATTATGTGCTGCATGGTTGGTGCGTTACGCAAAAGTGGAAACCAGTTTTCTACCGCAAAACTCACATCATGGTCTGATGAGATAACCAGCACTGGATGAGTTATTGTTTTGTACTGACCTCTAAAATCCAGCACATCACTTTACATGTATGCCGAACCGCCAAAATATCTTTGAAATAAATCTTGGGTAGCTGGAATTTTAGTCTTGTCGAGTCGTTTGGCGATACGTTCATGTGAGGCTTTAGCTGCATTTTTACTAGCAGTAGAGGCGGGCTCAAAGAAAATAGCAATTTCATCTTCTAAATTATTTTCAGGTTTTAAAGCGTGTTCAAAAAAGCTTTTCTCAAATGGAATTTCATTTTCTCCTGGAGGATTTGTACCGATTAAAACAGCTTTGACAACCATTTCCTTGTTTATAAATAATGCAGCTTGAGCCACTAAGCCCCCGTAGGACCAGCCGGCTACATTAAACTTCTCAAAGCCTAAACTAATCATAAGCTGTATGCCAATACTTGCAACATCTTCCAAATTTGTAGAAAGTTCGCCTTCAGAGTCGCCTACACCAGGATAATCAAATATTACAATGGTATGCTTTTCAGCTACTGTATCTAGAAACAAAGGATCCCAGGTATCGAGTATGCCACGAAAACGATTGTAAATTAATATTGGTGTTCCCTGACCAAAACTTCTGTAAGCAATTTGCCACTGGTTAATGGATGTATGGGAAGTTTGAGCATTGGAGAAGTTTGTTTCCATATATTTAAAAATTATTACACTTTAAAATTTCGTAATTTTGCTTGCAATTTGAAAGTGCTAATATAGATATATTAACTTTTAATTTGCAAGTGGTTTTAAAAAAAGTATGAGAGAGATTAAAAAACGGTCGGTTTGCCCCGTAAGTAGTGCATTAGATATTTGGGGAGATAAATGGTCATTGTTAATTGTGAGGGATTTAATGTATGCCAAACAATGTACGTATGGAGATTTTTTAAAATCTGATGAAAGAATAGCAACAAATATTTTGGCGTCAAGGTTATTGACCTTGGAGACAAACGGAATCATTTCCAAAATGGAACATCCAGATAGTAAGGCTAAGGTACTTTACCGACTTACCGAAAAAGGAATTGATCTGCTTCCAATAATGATAGAAATTTATTTGTGGGGAGAAAAATATTTTACACTCTCAGATTTTCATCTCGAATTTCTGAAAAAGGTAAAAGGAGATAAAGAACTGTTTTTGAAAAATTTGATAGATAAATTAAAACAAGTGATCTTAAATAAAGGCATCGGTTAGTGGTCAAAACTTGCAATTCTTCAGAGATTACATATACAGAACCAAAAAAGCAGCCAGTATTAATCATAACTTATTCGCTAATAAGCTATTAATATAGCAAGTTTAGGATCTTTATTGACTTTGCACAGTATGGGTGCGGACACTGAACTCGAACCAAAAATCGGCCTCCATTTGCACTATGCAACGATTTGAAAATCAGCTAAAAACAAAAATGTCCTTCACGATATCGTGAAGGACATTGGCTCCCTCTGCTGGGCTCGAACCAGCGACCCTCTGATTAACAGTCAGATGCTCTAACCAGCTGAGCTAAGAAGGAGTATTGTCTGGTTAAAATTATTTACCAAAATCATTTGGTAAATGTGTCATAAAAAAATCCCCACATTGCTGTGAGGATTTTGCTCCCTCTGCTGGGCTCGAACCAGCGACCCTCTGATTAACAGTCAGATGCTCTAACCAGCTGAGCTAAGAAGGAGTATTCCTTGGTTATCCCTTCGTTCCTCTGATTAATCCCGTATACACGGTATACTAACAGCTGAGCTAAGGAATACTGGTTATTCCTAAAACGGCTTTGGATTAATGTAAAGAACATAAAGCCTTGTTCGTTTTGGGAATGCAATATTAGGGCTTTTAAATTATTTATGCAATATTTGCAGTGAAAATTTTTAAAAAAAAATAAACGCGATATATATGAGCCTGATAATCATAGGTACTGTGGCTTTTGATGCCATTGAAACACCCTTCGGAAAAACTGATAAAATAGTAGGTGGTGCTGCAACCTACGCAAGTTTAGCTGCTTCTTACTTTTATAATAAATCAAAAATCGTTGCTGTTGTTGGTGATGATTTCAGAAAAGAGGATATTGAAACACTAAATGAGCATGGAATAGATACTGAGGGCCTGCAGGTAAAAGCAGGTGAAAAGTCTTTTTTCTGGAGTGGTAAATATCACAATGATATGAACAGCAGAGATACCTTGGTTACCGAATTAAATGTATTAGAGAATTTTGATCCTATTATTCCGGAAAGTTACCAAGATTGTGAGTATTTGATGTTGGGCAATTTAACGCCTCAGATACAGCGTACAGTTATTGAGCGATTAAAAAACCGACCTAAGTTGATTGTGCTAGACACGATGAATTTTTGGATGGACATTATGATGGATGATTTATTGGAGACGATTAAGCTAATTGATGTGCTTACAATCAATGATTCTGAAGCACGCCAATTGTCTGGAGAGTATTCATTGGTTAAGGCTGCAAATAAAATCTTAACTATGGGGCCAAAGTATCTGATTATCAAAAAAGGAGAACATGGTGCATTGTTGTTCCACGAGGATAAGATATTCTCTGCACCAGCACTTCCTTTGGCTGATGTTTTTGATCCTACAGGTGCGGGAGATACTTTTGCTGGTGGTTTTATCGGTTATCTCGCTCAGGTTGGAACGGTAAACTTTAACAATATGAAAAATGCATTGATCTATGGTTCAGCATTGGCCTCATTCTGTGTAGAGAAATTTGGTATAGAAAGATTATTAGAGTTGGATAAAGCAGCTATTGCTAAACGTTTACAGGAGTTTGTTAGCTTAAGCAGCTTTGAAATTGTGCAGGATTAAGCAAGATACTTTTAACAGAAAGAGCTCCATTTTAGGAGCTCTTTCTGTTTTGTTATGATTGTACCAGTGGTGGTATATTGTAGCGCTACGAGTAGCCCTAAGCCGATTACAGCGCCAACGTCAAAGCCCTTGTTGGTTTTGAACATTATATAGTCTAACATTCCCAGGGTTTTCATACAATATTTGGTTTATGTTGTTGAAATTGGTTAACCGATAGGCGGTTAACCAATTTAATTTAGATCGGTGATATTTAGATATATCTATTGATCAGGTTTTCTAGGTATTCTTGTTTGCCGCTGCGAACTGCTGGTTCTCCATTTTCTGCAGCATAGTTTCTCAAGTCTTCTAGGCTCAATTTTCCCTGTTCGAATGCAGCTCCTTGTCCACTATCGAATGAAGCATAACGGTCAGTTCTAACTTTCTTGTAGTCTGACTTTTCAAGGATTGCATCGGCAGTGATCAATGCTCTGGCGAAGATGTCCATTCCTCCTACATGTGCGTAGAATAAGTCTTGAGGGTCTGTAGAGTTGCGTCTGATTTTGGCATCAAAATTAACGCCGCCGCCTTTTAGTCCGCCACCTTCTAAAATGATGAGCATAGCTTCAGTTAACTCATTAATATCATTTGGGAACTGGTCGGTATCCCAGCCGTTTTGGTAATCTCCGCGATTGGCATCGATAGAGCCCAATAGACCAGCATCAACAGCTACCTGAAGTTCGTGCTGAAAGGTATGGCCAGCAAGCGTAGCATGGTTAACTTCGAGATTTAGTTTGAAGTCGTTCAGTAAATCGTACTGTTGCAAGAACCCATATACGGTAGCTGCATCATAATCATACTGATGTTTTGATGGCTCGCAAGGTTTAGGTTCAATAAAGAATGTTCCTTTAAATCCTTGTTGGCGAGCATAATCTTTGGCAGTGTGCAGGAATTTTGCTAGGTGCTCTTGTTCGCGTTTCATGTTTGTGTTGAGCAGGCTCATGTAGCCTTCACGACCTCCCCAGAATACATAATTTTCTCCACCAAGGGCAATTGTTGCATCTAAAGCTGCTTTTACCTGTGCCGCGCCATGAGCCAGTACATGAAAATCTGGGTTTGTTGATGCTCCGTTCATGTAGCGTTTATGGCTAAATAAGTTGGCGGTTCCCCATAACAATTTCACCCCGCTATCCGCTTGTTTTTGTTTGGCATATGCTACCAAGGCCTGCAGTCTGCTTTCGTTTTCTGCGACGTTATCAGTATAATCAACCACGTCTACATCATGAAAGCAATAATAAGGAAGTTGCATTTTTGTGATGAATTCAAATGCGGCATCCATTTTATCTTTTGCTCTTTCTACTGCGTCCTTTTTTTCATCCCAGGGGAAAACGTGTGTTGCGCCACCAAAAGGATCTGCGCCGTTTCCATTGAAAGAATGCCAATAAGCGCACGCAAATTTAAAGTGCTCGTTCATGGTCTTGCCTGCTATTATTTTGTTGGCATCATACCATCGAAAGGCCAGTGGGTTGTCGCTTTCTAAACCTTCAAATTTAATTTGGTCGATGCCTTTGAAAAACTCTTTTTCTCCTGTTACTACTGTTGTCATTTTGTTGCTGTTTTAGTCCTATTTATTCGTTCATTGATCATTTGGTTCTTTCGTATTATTTGCCTTCTCCATTTAGTGCTGCGGTGAGGATGGTTTTCCATTCTTGGTAAATTGGCTCATAAGCTGCTGCATTTTTTGGAGCGATGTGTTTCAGCAATTGATGTTGTGAAAATGCATCGGTCAAATTGTTATAGATGCCTGCACCGATTCCTGCGCCAAGTGCGGCACCAACGCTTCCATCGTTTTCATATAATTCTACAGGGATTCCTGTCACATCGACGAAAGTTTGGGCAAAAAGGTCACTTAGAAAGAGGTTTGCGCTACCTGCTCTGATTACCTTCGGCTGCATGCCGTTTTCTCTTAGGATATCTAATCCATATCTGAAAGAAAAAGCAATTCCTTCTTGTACGGCTCTGAAAATGTCAGATTGGGTATGGATATTCAGGTCGATGCCTAATAACTCTGCGCCGGTGTATTTGTTGTTCAGCATGCGTTCTGCGCCATTTCCGAAAGGCAAAACCTTTAGTCCTTTACTTCCGATAGGCGCTTGTGCTGCAATTTCATTTAATTCGACATAAGAGAGCTGTGGCGCAAAGGTATTTTTTGCCCAACGGTACATGCTTCCGGTTCCATTAATGCAGAGGAGTACTCCGGTATGTTTATTTGTTGGCGAGTAGGTGACATGGGCAAAAGTATTTACTCTTGATTGTTGATCGTAAGTTAATGAATCGCTAACCCCGTATATTACACCAGAGGTACCTGCGGTTGCAGCAACTTCTCCAGGTTTTAATACATTTAAGGAAAGTGCATTATTTGGCTGGTCTCCGGCTTTATAGGCTACAGGGATGCCGGGAGTTAAATTCAAAAGTTTTGCTATTTCTTCCTTTATCAGACCATGAGTAGAAAATAAGGGTCTGATGGGAGGGATGATCTCTTTTTCAAACCCGTAATAATCCATTATTGATGTTGAGATTTCATCCTTTTCAAAATCCCAAAAGATACCTTCGGATAGGGCAGAAATACTTGTAGTTATTTCGCCTGTTAATTTCATGGCTATAAAATCGCCAGGAAGCATTATTTTATCGATATTATTGTAGCGTTCGGGTTCATTTTGTTTAACCCAAGCTAATTTAGAGGCTGTAAAATTGCCTGGGGAGTTCAATAGGCTTTTTAAGGATTTTTGATGTCCAATTTCATCGAAAGCTTGTTCTCCAATTTCAACTGCCCTGCTATCACACCATATAATGCTGTCTCTTAAAACTTGTTGGGCTGCATCAACTACTACAAGGCCATGCATTTGGTAGGCGATACCGATTGCCTTGATCTGCTTTGGATCAAATAATCCAGTAGCATTTACTTTTGTAATGGCCTGTTGCGTGTTTTGCCACCAGTCTGACGGCGATTGTTCTGCCCAACCTTTATGAAGTGATTTGATGGTTGCTTCTTCTTCTGGGTATTGTGCGCTCACTACACTCTTTTGAGTGTGAATATCAACTACAGAAACTTTTATAGACGATGTGCCTATGTCAATACCTAATAAATACATCTGGTTTTTAATTATGTTATGCAAACGGTTGCATAAAGATATAGGTTAATTTATAAAAGTCAAATATTCTTTAAAAAAGATTTGTTTTAAGGAGATTGAGATGTGAGATGTTAGAAGTTAGATTTGAGATGGGAGATGAAAGATGGCAAGCATTGTGCCCAACCATAAAATTAAAAATTGAGGCGAATCGGTTTAAGGCTAGTGTGTTGGATTTGCTATCGGATCTGTTAAATTAAATGGGTATTGAGACAAGGTGTAGACAAGGTGTAGGTAAGGTGTAGGTAAGGTGTTGAAAGGTTGAAGGTTGGAAGGTTGAGAAAAGACATTCCTTTGGGAAAAGCTGGAAGTTTTAACTAGGAGCTTTTATGCTCGGTAGACTGTCTTTCTACCAAAGTTGGATCTAATACAACGTGGTCAATGTTTTGATAGGGGCTTTTTTGTTGGATCATTTTAAGGAACATTTGTGCACATTCCTTTCCCATTTGGTTGGGATGTTGATCAATTGTAGATAGGTTGGGGGTGATGTAAGCGGAAAAGGCTTCGTTTGCAAAGCCTATAACTCCGATTTTAGGTGGGGTTTCGCTTACCTCTTTCAGTTTTTTGATGACGCCAAGTGCAGTGAAATCGTCTCCAGCAATGATTGCGTCAGGCTTGTTGTCGTTCCTTAGTAATTTGCTAGCTCCGAATCTTCCATCTTTAATAGATAGTCCGCCGAAAATAATATGATCTGATATGATTGGTAGCTTATTATCTTCTAATGCAGCTTTATAGCCTTTTAATCTATCGTTAAAAATTTTAATCTGGTGGATCGTAGTGACAAAAGCAATCTTTTTATAGCCTTGATTGATCAGGTGTTGAGTGGCTAAATAACCAGCTTTAAAGTCATCTAAGGTAACTGTAGGCACTTTTAAATCGGCATGAACACGGTCAAACAAAATCAAAGGTTTGTTCTGTTTGATTACCTCTAAGAAATGGGAAACGTCTGCTGTTTCTAGGGACATTGAAGCAATAATTCCATCTACCTGTGCCTCTAACAGTGTTTTAACGCCATTGATTTCATTTTCAGCTGATTCGTTTGACTGGTATAGGATTACTCTATATCCGCTGTCTTTAAGGCCTTCTTCAATGCTGTGGATAATTGAAGCAAAAAAGTGTGCCTGTACACTAGGTACAATTACGCCAATGATGTAGGTTTTCCCAGATTTTAAGGCCGAAGCGAGGCGATTTGGGCTGTAGTTCAGCTTCTTCGCAGTTGCAAATACGGCTTCCCTAGTTGTTTCACTAATTGCAGGAAAACCACTCAGCGCTCTCGAAACAGTGGAAACTGTAATGTTAAGCTCTTTTGCAATGTCGTATATAGTGGTTTTCTTTTTCAATGCCTTAAAGTAAGTTAAAATCTATCAATTTATCAGGAAAGATGTAAAAAATTAACTTCATAATGAGATAAATCTTAATTGTAACAAAAAAATGCAACCGATTGCAATTTTACAAAAATAAACCTAATTTAGCCCGTATCAAATATAAACATTAGCATTTTCAGGAGCCAATATGGCAATCTGTTGCTTCTGTCTAACAGAAATCAATTGTATGAAGTATAGATTTACATTATTACTTGTTTTGATAAGCTTTACGGTTATGGCTGATAACGGTTATCGCCTTTGGCTAAAGTATGATTTGCTTAAAACAAGCTTGGTTAATACTTACTCCAAACAGATCAAGTCAATTTATGTGGCATCTCCTTCATCAACAACAGCTGTTGCCCAGCATGAGCTAAACTTGGCTTTTAACGGGCTCATTAACCTGAAAGTGTTGCAGGGATCAAAGTTGGCAGCAGGTTCAATTGCCTTGATCAAATCATCAGATCTTAAAAAGTATAAAATTAATAATGTTGAAATCCCTGCTCAACCAGATGGGTTTTTGGTTAAAACGATTAATGTTGAAGGGAAAAATATAGTTTTAATTAGTTCGAAGACGGATGTTGGGCTTTTGTATGGAAGTTTTGCATTCATCAAGCAGTTGCAGCTACAAAAGGATATTTCTAAGCTCCATATCAAAGAGGAGCCAAAGATTAGAAACAGGATCTTAAACCATTGGGATAATTTAGATCGGACTGTTGAGCGTGGTTATGCGGGTTTTTCGATTTGGAATTGGCAAACTTTGCCAGGATATATTGATCAGCGTTACATTGATTATGCCAGGGCGAATGCATCAATTGGGATCAATGGTACAGTTGTAAACAATGTGAATTCTAATGCACTGATTTTAACGAAAGACTGGCTATTGAAGGTTAAAGCACTTGCAGATGCCTTTCGTCCATACGGGATTAAAGTTTATTTGACTGCCAGATTCAGTTCACCTATTGAAATAGGAGGGTTGAAAACTGCTGATCCGCTAGATGCGCAAGTAATTAATTGGTGGAAACAAAAGAGCGAAGAGATTTATCAGCTTATTCCAGATTTCGGTGGGTATTTGATCAAGGCGAACTCTGAGGGACAGCCTGGTCCGCAAAATTATGGCAGAAACCATGCGGATGGAGCAAATATGTTGGCTAAAACTTTGGCTCCACACGGGGGGATAGTAATGTGGAGAGCTTTTGTTTATGACAACAAGGTGCCTGATGATAGGGCTAAACAAGCTTACAATGAGTTTAAGCCATTAGATGGTACATTTGATTCGAATGTAATTGTACAGGTTAAAAATGGAGCTATAGATTTTCAGCCGAGAGAACCATTTCATCCGCTGTTTGGCGCAATGCCAAAAACCTCAACGATGTTGGAGTTCCAAATTACCCAAGAATATTTAGGCATGTCTACCCATTTAGTTTACTTGGCTACGCTTTTTAAGGAAACATTAAGTGCGGATACTTATGTAAAAGGGAAAGGCTCAACTGTAGCTAAGGTTGTTGATGGCAGTTTATATCAAAATGAAAATTCGGCCATTGCTGGTGTTGCTAATATTGGAAATGACGTAAACTGGTGCGGACATCCTTTTGCGCAGGCCAATTGGTATGCCTTTGGCAGTTTGGCATGGAACCATGAGTTAACAGCAGATGAGATTGCACGTGATTGGGCCAAAATGACCTTCAGGTCGAATGAGGAAACTTTGCAGAAAATAACTGAATTGATGATGGGCAGCAGGGAGACGACGGTGAACTATATGACGCCATTGGGTCTGCATCATATTATGGGTTGGGACCATCATTATGGACCTGGTCCATGGATAAAGAATAAACCACGGGCAGATTGGACATCGGTATATTACCATCAGGCTGATAAAAACGGGATTGGTTTTGACAGGACAAAAACTGGCAGTAATGCGCTTGCCCAATATGATCCGGCAGTTGCCGAAACCTTCAGTGATTTAAATACCTGTCCGGAAAAATATTTACTGTGGTTTCATCATTTACCATGGGATTATAAATTAAAGTCTGGAGATAATTTATGGGATGCAATGGTTAAAAAATATTATCAGGGAGCTTCGGAAGTGAAACAGATGCAGTTGACCTGGAATGGTTTACAAGGGAATATTGATGCCACTACTTTTGTTCAGGTAAAGCAACTTTTAGCTATTCAATATGATGAGGCAATATGGTGGAGAAATGCCTGTGTGTTATATTTTCAGTCTATGTCTGAAAGACCTCTTCCAGCTGGTTTGCCTAAGCCGGCACATGATTTAAACTACTATGAAAATTTAACGTTCAAGTTTGTTCCAGGAATTTAGATAAGTATGAAAAAAGGATATGTTTTCAATCATTGATGGACAATAGATAATGGCTGCCTAAAACAATTTATATATGCTGATGAAAAAAATACTGTTTTTAATTGTGTTCTTAATGGTTGGTAACGGATGTATTGCTGCTGATCCCTTTGTGTCTTATAGCTATGTTCCGGGTAGTTTTGTGGTAGCTCAAAAGGGTAGAGTAGGTGCAATTGTAGTAAGTGATAATGAATTTGCTGGTGTGATTAGGGCGGCGAAAAATCTGCAGGTAGATTTAGGCAAAGTTACTGGTTCAACGCCTCAGTTTTTGACGGGCAAGCCATCTGGAATGCCAATTATTATAGGGACTATTGGTAAAAGTACATGGATAGACCAATTGATAAGGATGGGTAAAATAAATGTTGCAGGTGTTGCGGGGATGTGGGAAAGCACATTAATAGCAGTTGTTAAAGATCCGTATCCTGGAGTTGACAGTGCTCTGGTAATTGCCGGGAGTGATAAAAGGGGAACGATTTATGGCGTGTATGAACTCAGCTATCAAATTGGTGTATCTCCATGGTATTATTGGGCAGATGTACCCATTAAAAAATCTAACAATATTTATGTGAAATCTGGCAGGCATGTCATCGCTTCACCTGCAGTAAAATATCGGGGTATTTTTTTAAATGATGAAGCACCTGCTTTATCTGATTGGGCAAAAAAAGAATTTGGTGGGTTTAACCATCAGTTTTACGAAAAGGTATTTGAGCTTATTTTACGGCTAAAGGGGAATTACCTTTGGCCAGCTATGTGGGGAAGTGCTTTTAACGATGATGATAAGCTAAATCCAGTATTGGCTGATGAGTTTGGGATCGTAATGGGCACATCACACCATGAACCTTTAACTAGGGCCCATGATGAATGGAAAAGGTATAAAGGTGGCAAATGGAACTACGAACAAAATCCACAGCAATTGCGTGAGTTTTGGGAAAGTGGGCTGAAGCGAGTGGCTGACAAAGAACAGATCATAACAGTTGGTATGAGAGGTGATGGTGATGAGCCAATGTCTGAAAGTACCGCGACCTCATTGTTAGAGAAGATTGTTGCCGATCAACGATCCATTATTGAAAAAGTAACACAAAAACCTGCCAGTGAAACCCCACAAATATGGGCCCTATACAAAGAGGTACAAGATTATTATGATAAAGGAATGCGGGTTCCCGATGATGTTACGCTGCTTTTGGCCGATGACAATTGGGGCAATTTAAGAAAGCTTCCGAAGTTAAATGAAGCACAAAGGGCAGGGGGTTATGGGATTTATTATCATTTTGATTATGTGGGTGGACCAAGGAATTATAAATGGATCAATACCAATCCTATTCAAAAGATTTGGCAGCAAATGAACCTGGCCTATACCTATAATGCCAACCAGGTGTGGATTGTGAATGTTGGTGATTTAAAGCCTATGGAGTTTCCGATCGAGTTCTTTTTGGATTATGCCTGGGCACCAGACGCTATCCCAGCTGAACAGTTAAAAAACTATACCATCAGATGGGCCACAAAGCAGTTTGGAGAAGAATTTGCCATTGAAATAGCTGATATTTTAGATACCTATACTAAGTATAACGGGAGGATTAAACCAGAATTATTAAATGAAAATACCTACAGCTTAACAAACTACCGAGAATTTGAAAAGGTAGTTGCCGATTATCAGGCATTGAATTTAAAGGCAGCTTACCTGTATTCCAAAATCCCAATTGATCAAAAAGATGCATTTTATCAATTGGTACTTCACCCAGTGGCTGCGAGTGCTAATTTGAATGAACTTTACTACAATGTGGCGAAGAACAAACTGTATGCGGCGCAAGGTAGAAACACTACTAATGATTTAGCCGATAGAACTACCGAGCTTTATCAAAAGGACGAGGCTATAACCAATTTCTATAACAAGGTGATGGCAAATGGCAAATGGAACCACATGATGGATCAGACGCACATTGGCTACTCAAATTGGCAACAGCCAGAAAAAAATGAAATGCCTAAGCAGTATAAAATTGCAGCTGTAAAAACGATGATGGGTTTGGCGATTGAGGGCAGTGAAAAGTCCTGGTATGGAAAGGAAAAAGTGAATGTAGACTTTCCAGTATTTAATTACTATCACAACAATTCTCCTTATGTTGAGCTATTTAATGCTGGAAAAGGAACTATCACTTATAAAATTAAAGCACCTGTGTTTGTGTTATCTGAACAGCTATCAGGCGAAATTACTACCGAAACACGAATTTATCTAAAAATTGATTGGCAAAAGGCCCCAAAAGGAAAAACCCAGCATTTGATTGTTATTTCTGGTAGTGATGACTCAAAGATTACGATGCCGATTACCATTGATAATAGAAGGTTTGAAAATGAGCGCATGAATGGTTTTGTAGCCGAAAATGGTTACATCGCAATGGAAGCACCCAATTTTACCAGAGCGATAAACAACAGGCCTATATTTTGGAAAACCATACTTAATTATGGAAAAACAACGGGAGCCGTATTTCCGGTACCGGTTTCATCAGCTATTCAACAAATCAGCGTTACTTCTCCCCATCTTGAATATGATATTTATTTAAATGATGTTGGAACTTTTAATCTGCTTACTTATGTAGATCCCACTATCGACTTTACAAATAGCGACGGACTTAAGTTTGCAGTTTCTATTGATGATGAGCCACCTGTGATTGTGGATATTAGTGCCAACTATAATACTGATAGAGCCTGGGGAAAGTCTGTGGCAGACAATATCAAGATTTTTAGTACTCCTTTAAAGGTAACCAAAGAAGGTAAGCATACCATAAAATATTGGATGGTAAACCCAGCAGTTGTATTGCAAAAGTTGGTGTTAGACCTAGGTGGGCTGAAGCCAAGTTATTTAGGTCCACCGGAAACCTTTGTAAACCCTATTAAACAATAATTAAAAGTTAAACCAAATATAAATGTAAGATTATGATGAATAATTTAAAATTCTCGGGCTTGTTGTTAATGGTGTCTTTGGCTGCAAGTGCTTGTCAGCAAGGCCAAAAAAATGCAGATAGCCAAGCAGCAGACACTACTAAAAAGTCAAAGTTCCTTTCTCCTCCATTGATCAAAGAGATTTATACAGCAGATCCTTCAGCACATGTTTTTGAAGGTAAAATCTACATCTATCCGTCTCATGATATTGAGGCAGGTGTAAAAGAGAATGACAATGGCGATCACTTTGATATGCGCGACTACCATGTATTGAGCATGGATAGCATCAACGGTAAAGTAACTGATCATGGGGTAGCATTAAGTGTAAAAGATATTCCATGGGCAGGTAGGCAGCTTTGGGCGCCAGATGTGGCGTTTAAAAATGGAACCTATTATCTTTATTTCCCTGTAAAGGATAAAAATGACGTATTTAGAATAGGTGTTGCCACAAGTAAAAGCCCTGCAGGCCCATTTAAGGCAGAACCGAAACCAATTGAAGGCAGTTTTAGTATAGATCCAGCTGTTTTTACCGATACAGATGGAAGTACTTATATGTATTATGGTGGCATTTGGGGAGGTCAGCTACAACGATGGAAAGATGGCAAATACGATGCAAATGGTTCTAAAACAGATTCGAAAAAGGAAGATGAGCCAGCATTATCTGCAAAGGTGGTCAAATTGAGCAAAGATATGTTGAGCTTTGATGGAGCGGTGAAGGATGTAAGCATTGTTGATGCAGCAGGGAAGCCACTTTTAACCAAAGACCATGACAGAAGGTTTTTTGAAGGTGCTTGGATGCATAAATACAATGGGAAATACTATTTCACCTATTCTACAGGTGATACCCACTTTTTGGCATCTGCTATAGGCGATAGTCCTTATGGTCCATTTACGTATCAGGGTACTTTTATGAATCCGGTTCAAGGTTGGACAACCCATCATTCTATTGTGGAGATTAAAGGCAAATGGTGGATCTTTTATCATGATACCGAATTGTCTAATAAAACACATTTGAGAAATATAAAGGTTACCGAGCTGAAGCATAATGCTGATGGAACAATTGCTTTGATTGAACCCATGAAGATGTAAGATGTAAGAGGGAAGATGTGAAATGTTCCAAGGACATCCCTTTGGGCATAGTCAATGGTCCATGGTCTGGATGAAACGACATCACTGACAACAGAAAAGCCACCAATCTAAGTTAATTATACTTAGGTTGGTGGCTTTTAATCATTAGAGGTAAATGCTATTTGCTATTTATTTTTTAATGCGTGGAGCATCCCACTGCGTCATGATAACTATACAATTTCATTCACGCTAAAAAACACCGTTTAAGATGAACGAGAGTTGATACTATTATTGATAATCAGTTATTTGGTTTTATGGTGGTTCAATAAGCTGTTCATCGGGAACGGATTTTGAACGAATTGAATAATACAGAATGGGCGCTGTTCACCCCCAAAGGAGTACTTTTAATCTGCTTTATAAAAGACTGCCGGGGTTAATGTATGATTTCATTCGTTAATAAAATTAACAAGAGGATAAGCGATGCCTCTATTTCTAAAAAACTATATTTTACCATAACCTTTACTGCGTTGCTGGTGATTATAGAACTGTGCACGCTTTGGTTTTCTATTTCTACTTTATCTGCTGTAAGATCTTACGTTGGTGGAGAAGGTTTATGGTCTAAAGCTCAAAAAGATGCCATTCTTAATTTAAGGACTTATGCCTATACCAAAGAGCGAAAAAATTATATAGCTTTTAAAGAATTTCTGAAAGTTCCTTATGCAGATAAGGCAGCTCGTTTGGAGATGGAAAAAGAAAACCCAGATTATGATATGATCCGTAAAAATCTGGTCATAGGCAGAAATCATCCAGATGATATTGATGGAATGATCGTTTTGCTGAAGAGATTTAGACAGATCTATTATCTAGAATTGGCATTTACCGCGTGGGCTGGTGCAGAACCCTATCTCGATCAGCTAAATATAATAGGTGAACGGCTTGATTATTTAGTGCAGCATGATGCTGATCAAGCAGAAATTGATGTGCTCCTCTTGCAGATTGATCTCCTGAATACAAAACTGACCATCCTGGAAGATAAATTCTCTTACGCATTGGGAGAAGGTGCTAGGTGGCTGGAGAATTTGGTATTGAGGATTGTATGGACGCTCTCCTTAACCATAGGCATTACAAGTATATTTATCGCAGTGTCGATTAATCGCAGCCTTAAGAAAGGGGTGGATGCAATTATTGATGGCGCAAATAAAATTAAAAAGGGAGCAATCAAAACACGGGTTCCCGTATACTCTGCAGATGAAATTGGTTTAGTGGCTACCGCATTCAATGACATGACCGATACATTGGACCATAAGATCAGCGAGCTAAAAGCTACAGAGAAGCAGATGGTGCTTGAAAAGGAAAGGGCAGAGAAATCTGAATGGGCCAAAAAACAGTTTTTAATTAATATGAGCCATGAAATGCGGACTCCGATGAATGCAATCCTGGGCTTTGCCAATTACCTTGATCAATCTGTTACTAAACCAGACCAAAGTGAATCACTGCAAATGATCATCAAATCTGGAAACCACATGCTCGTAACCCTGAATGGGATCTTAGATTTCTCTAATATTGAAGCAGGAGAAATCGTTTTTGCAAATAAGCCCTTTAATGTAAGAGAAACGGTAGAATTTGTAGTAAAGCTGATAACACCAGAAGCTTTAAAGAAAAACCTGACCATACACTTTGAAGTGAGTAAACTGGTTCCTGAATTTGTTTCTGGAGATGATATCCGCTTGACCCAAATTCTATTGAACCTTGCCTCAAATGCAGTAAAGTTTACCGAAAAGGGAGAGATTTTTATTTCTGCAGCAATTTTAAGGGAGGAAGACAATAATGTATTCCTAGAATTCGCAGTAAAAGATACTGGTGTCGGAATTCCATTGGATAGGCAGGAAAATATCTTCTACCTTTTTGAACAGGCCATTAATAACATGACGCGTAAGTTTGGAGGTACTGGTATCGGACTAAGTATAGTTAAACAGCTTGTGAATTTACAACATGGTGAAATCGCAGTTGATAGCAAGCCAGGCAAAGGATCATCATTTTATGTACAGTTGCCCTTTAGGAAATACCCTGCAGATAAAATAACTAATGCCAATAAATCTGATAAAAACCTGGCTTCAGGAAAGGGAATTAAAGTACTTGTTGTAGAAGATAATGAAATTAACCAATTACTGGTTCTAAAACTATTAGAGAAGAAAGGATACGAAGCTACAGTGGCCTCAAATGGCAAAATTGCAATTGATAAATTACTGGCGGAAGATTTTGATATTATTCTGATGGATCTGCAAATGCCAGAAATGGATGGCTACCAAGCTACTAAAGTAATTAGGAGTATGGACTCGCATAAAAAGGACATTCCAATCATTGCCATGACCGCACATACCATTATTGGAGATAGAGAAGAGTGCTTAGCCATGGGAATGACAGCCTATATTGCCAAACCTTATAGTTCCACAGAGCTGTTTGAAAAAATGACCAGCGTACTAGATGGAGCAGAAGATTAAAGCTGAAAGAATAGAGCTTAAAGACTAAAGCGCAACTTTTCAACCTTTAAACCTTCCAATCTTCCATCATTCATCTTTCATATACCTACCTCATACCTACCTCGAAGCTACCTCCTAGCTACCTCCTAGCTACACCTTGCCAAAAACCTGCCGCTTTTGGTCGAGAAATGTTTTCTCGACTGGTCGAACTACGGATTTGCCACAAAGCGGCTCCTTTGTAGCAATCCGTCTAAATGTCAAACCTTAACCTTAAAGATTCGCTATTACTTCTGCTCGATGTTACACGAGTTTCATCAGCATTGTTCAATATAAAAACCAATGCACCGTTAAAGCCCTTCCTAATTTCTTTAATATAATCTGTATTAATGATTTCACTTCTGTGGATCCTCAGGAACTCATCAGGCAGTTTTTCCTCCAATACAGAAAGGGTGAAATCTGTTAAATGCTTTTTTCCATCAGCGGTATGCAAAAACACATATTTGTCTTCTGCCTGAACATGCACGATGTCTGTAAGTTTGATGAGTAAAATCTTATCTCCTAACTTTACAGTTAATGTTTTGATGGTTTTCTTTCCCTGTAATTGTTTAATCAGCTCATCAATCGGCACCTGATTTGAGGCCAGATTGGTCTGTTTTAGTTTTTTAATGGTCTTATCCAGTCGCTCTAATTCTATTGGCTTCAGTAAATAATCAATAGATCCTTCTTCAAATGCTTTGATGGCATATTGATCGTATGCCGTTGTAAACACAACTTTCGGCTGATGCGCTAATTTTGACAACAACTCAAAGCCATTTAAAACTGGCATCTCGATATCCAGAAAAATTAAGTCTGGTTTAAGATCATTAATTAGGGTTAGCCCTTCTGCTCCATTTTCTGCTTCGGCAATAATATTGATTTCATCATATGCAGCCAATAAACGTTTGATCCGTTGACGTGCCAATTGTTCATCATCTATAACAATGGTTTTCCACATGGTAATTAGGTTAATGGTACTGAAATTTTAATGTGTTTTTGCGGTGTATTGTTCAACTGAAAATCGTAATCTTCCTTATACAAAAGCTGAAGTTTATCTAAGGTACTTTGCATGCCATAACCAGCTGCCAATTCAATCGGAAAGGGATGGCCATTGTCATAAATGTAAAATTCTATTTTATCCCCATTTTGTTTAACTGAAACTTCTAAAATGCCATTTCCGTGAACATCTTTTAAGCCATGCTTTAAAGCATTTTCTACCATTGGCTGCAATAAAAAGCGTGGAATTTGCTTATACTCGAGCGCTGGAGGATAATTGATGTCGAAGTTGATGCGATCCCCAAAACGTACTTTCTCTATAGCCAAATAGGTGTTTAAGATCTCTATTTCTTCTTTAATGGTACAAAAATTCTCTTGCATGGTATTGATGCTGTACCTAAATAATTTAGAAAGTTTCATAGTCATATCTTCTGCTTTGTCCGGGTCTTCATGGATGAGGCTTACAATAGAATTTAATGCATTATATAAAAAATGTGGATTAATCTTAGCTTGTAAAGCTTGTAATTCGACTTGGGTTTTAAGCTGGTTCAGTTTAATCAAGTCCATTTCTTTCGCTTTCAACAAAGCTGCTGCATTAGATTTTTGAAATTCAAATAACAGGATGAGCGTACCGATAATCAGCGTAATAAATGTAGTAAACTTATAGTCGATGCTATGGTCTAAGAACTGATACTTTACATCAAAGATCAAGGAAACCAGCAGGTAGGAAGTCTCAATACCTATGGTTAGTCCAATTAAATTACAAGTATAAAAGAGGATAATGAACTTCCAAAAGCCCGAGCCACTTGGTGTAAAGCACCGTTGTACAAAAGAGACAATGTTGGTAATGCTCAATGTAATGAAGAGGCTGAATAAAATGTTCAACATCACATTTTTTGCTGTAAAACTATTGGCATTAAAAAGAGCATTGAACAAGCTGATGATGGCGCCAATGATAATTGCGATAGCTGTGTATTTTAGGTTGGTACGTAACCAGCCGCCTTCTTTAAATGATAGTCTTTTCCCGTTCATTTTAGCGCATTGTCAATCTTTAACTGGATTAAAATAGCAATTTAAAACAGTTCCCAGTAAATTATATTCTTTTAATAGTTCGTCAACCCTTGATTAAAGTTTATATAGCGTTGTTTTACATAAGTTCTTGTTTGATGATCAAATTTGCAAACTAGACATTGCTAAATAAAGGGTTTGTTGACGAGTGGTTGATAATAGTGGATGAATGGTTTGTAGGGAGTCCGAAAGTCCGGAAAGTCCGTGCCAAAGGCATCTCTTTGGGAAAAGTCCGTTCCCCTCATGTTTTTAAGCTGAAATACTAAAGCTCAAAGACACATACATCATTTTAGCGATCTGGTTTCTTTTTTCCTCACTCTTTGCGCTATAGGAATTGCTTGTCGCTATTATGTCATCTTGTAAATCTTATAGATATGAATAATACCGATTGGTATATATTTGTACTATTCAATTAAAATCATGTCAAAAGCAGAACGTACCAGAGCATTTATTATCGAAAAAACCGCTGCAATCTTTAATACAAAGGGTTTTGCGGGTACATCTTTAAATGACATGACTGCTGCTACAGGCTTAACAAAAGGTAGTATCTATGGCAACTTTGCCAACAAGGATGAAGTGGCACTTGCGGTGTTTGATTATAATTTGCAAAAAGTAAAATCAGCTATCAGTGCTCAGATTGCAAAAGAAACAACGGCGAAAGCTAAACTACTGGTTTATGCAAATTGCTATGAAAAACTCCTATTCCCACCATTTACTGCAGGTGGCTGCCCGGTTTTGAATACCGCAGTAGAAGCTGATGATACCCATCCCGAACTCCGAAAAAAAGCAGCATCAGCCATTCTTTCCTGGAAAAGAGGAGTAATCCGAATTATAGAAGAAGGAATTGAGCATAAGGAATTTGTAGAAACTATCAATACAGAACAAGTTGCCCTAACAATGATTGCAATGATTGAAGGAGCAATCATGATTACAAAACTGTTAGACAGTACTACAATCATTAGAACGGTAATGGTAGCCATGAAAAAAATGATAGAAGAACTAAAGTAAATTTTTTTAACTAAGAATATACCGATTGGTATAAATAAATAACAATGAAATGAAAACAACAAAAAACACCATCTTAATTACTGGAGGAAGTGCTGGTATAGGTTTTGAAACTGCAAAATTATTAAGTGAACAGGGAAATAAGGTAATCATTATAGGCAGAAACCAAGAGCGTTTAGATCAGGCAAAAGCGAAATTGAACTCAGTTACAGCCATCAAGGCTGATGTGAGTAATGCTGAAGATCTAGCTCAACTGGTAGATACGATAAATAACGATTTTCCCGAACTCAATATGGTAATCAATAATGCAGGAAGAGCTATCGTCTATAACCTAAATGATGATACACAGGATGCATTCGCCAATGCCGAAGATGAAATGTTAACGAATTATCTGTCGATCGTTAAGTTAAATCAAAAACTTTTGCCACTGTTGAAAAAAAAGGAAGAAGCGGCAATTGTAAATGTATCATCAGTTGTTGCCTATGTTCCAGGAATTACCCTGCCAACTTATGCCGCAAGTAAAGCAGCTTTGCACTCTTACACTACTTCTCTGAGATTGAGTTTGGAAAATACTTCAGTTAAGGTATTTGAGCTAATGCCGCCATTGGTTGATACAGAATTTTCTGTAGAGATAGGTGGCCATAATGGTATTCACCCATCCGTTGTTGCGAATGGCTTATTGGAAGCCTTGGCAAAAAACGAATTTGAAATCCGTGTTGGAGATACTGCGAAAATTTACGAACTGTTTCTATCTTCGCCCACTGAAGCGTTAAATGTAATGAATGGGCTCCGGAAAGCGTGGATAGAATCAGCACAATAAAATGAAAAAGAAATTGACATTTGCCTTGTTGATGAGCCTGATAACCACAGGGATTGTGTCTTTTACGGTGATTGCTACAAACGTTGGTTTTGTAAATCAGTTTTGGGAGATATGGGTTAAATCATGGTTAATTGGTTATATTGTGGCGGTTCCTTCTATTTTGCTTATTGCTCCTCAAATAGAGAAGCTGGTAGCACATTTGTTTAAAGAAGAAAAAATTCATCATAATTAATAAGAATGAAAAGAGTAGTAATTACGGGTTTAGGTGCAATTACACCATTGGGTAATACCGTGTCAGAGTTTTGGGATAATATCTTAGCTGGCAAAAGTGCTGCTGGTCCAATCACCAAGTTTGACACAGAAAAGTTCAAAACGCATTTTGCCTGTGAAGTAAGAGACTTTGATATTGAGCAATACCTCGATAAAAAAGAGGTGAAGAAATACGATTTGTTCACACAATATGCCATTGCGGCAACAGATCAGGCAATTAAAGATGCCGGTTTGGATTTCACCAAAATGGATGAGGTAGATAGATATGAAGTTGGGGTAATCTGGGCAACTGGAAATGGGGGGATTGGTACTTTTGAAAATGAACTTAAATCCTTCAATAAAGGAGATGGAACCCCTAGGTTTAATCCATACTTTATTCCGAAGATGATTGTAGATATTGCTGCGGGTGTAATTTCTATTCGCCATCAGCTCCACGGACCGAATTACTGTACTGTTTCTGCTTGTGCTTCATCAAATACGGCAATTATTAGTGCCTTTGATACCATCAGACTTGGGAAAGCTAAAGTGATGATTGCTGGTGGTTCTGAAGCTGCGATTACCGAATCTTCAATTGGAGGTTTCAATTCTGCTCAGGCATTATCCAAAAATAATGAAAATGCACAAGGAGCTTCCAGACCATTTGATAAAGAAAGAGATGGTTTTGTAATGGGAGAGGGAGCAGGAGCATTAATTTTAGAAGATTTGGAACACGCCTTAAAAAGAGGAGCAACTATCTATGCCGAACTAGTTGGTGGTGGTATGGCAGCTGATGCCTATCATTTAACAGGTACACATCCAGAAGGTTTAGGTGCCGTTCTAGGTATGAAAAAAGCAATCGAAGAAGCTGGAATTGAGCCTAAGGACATTGATTATATCAATGCACATGCTACTTCTACAGGTATTGGTGATATTAGTGAGCTGATTGGCATAGCTAAGGTATTTGGTGATCTGCCAGTGGCAATTAGTGGTACAAAGTCTATGACAGGTCACTTACTTGGTGCTGCTGGTGCAGTAGAGAGTATTATCTCTATCTTATCCGTAAAACATAACGTGATACCTGCTACGATTAATACCGTAAATTTAGATGAGAAAATCCCTGAAGGACTAAATATTGTTTTAGACAAGCCTTTATATCAAGAAGTAAACTATGTGCTCAATAATACCTTTGGGTTCGGAGGACATACTGCAACTAGTTTGTTTAAAAAGTACGTTCAGGAAGCTTAGGACTAACAACAAAAGATTAAAGACCATAGCGCATAACAAACGTTCATGGTCTTTTTAGCTTAAAGACTAAAGCTTAAGGCTTAAAGCTTTGCATAATGTATTAATTGAGCATTCTTGGCCTAAAGAACACTATTGTACCAATTGTTTGTACGTATGGTTTATTGCCCAAACAATGAACTATGAACCATGAACTATCAACCATAAGCTCCTTAAGATAAGAACCCCTCGATTTTAGACAATAACATGTCAATTTCAAAAGGCTTGGCCAAAAAATCATCAGCACCTGCACTTTCTGCAGAACGTTTAAGATCGTTACTTGCGGAAATGAGGATTACTGGTATATTTTTAGTCAAATCTTCACTCTTTAGTTTTTTACATAGATCTCTTCCATCTGTGCCAGACATCCAGATGTCCAACACATAAATGTCTGGTAACGGCTCTTGAAAGTTAAGAATATTATTGCCGTTTAACGTTGCGTTTACTTCATAGCCTTCCATTTCTAACATCATGCCTACTGCATCTAAAATGCCAGGATCGTCATCGGCAACTGTTATTTTCTTAGGTTTGTTCATATTTGATTTTGGCTAGCTAAATTATAAATTTACATAAGAAGATTAATAATTATTTAGACCTTGTTTTGGAATAGAGAAATAGAATTTAGAGCCTTTGCCTTCTGTGCTTGTAACCCAGATTTTACCGCCCTCACGTTTAATGATTTCAGAAGAAATATAAAGTCCTAGGCCCAACCCTGGGAAAGTATGCTGCATCTTGCCACCAACCCGATAAAACTGATCGAATACCTTGTTTAGTTTATCTTCAGCTATGCCGATCCCAAAATCTTCAACACAGACTATTACATCATCATTCTGGGTCATACTATGAACAATAATCTCTTTGGCATTTGGAGAGTATTTAATGGCGTTTGCGATGAGATTGTTGATAACCTGGCTAATACGTTCCTTATCTGCAAAGACTAGCCCTACGGTGCTCAAATCTTCTTTGATCTGATGGCTCTCAGTTGTTCGCTGCAGCTCTTCAATTGCGGATTGAATCATCTCGTTAAAATCAAAATGCGTGTGGTTATATTGTAATCTCCCTGAGTTTACTTTGGTTACATCTAATAAATCGCCTATTAAATTCGTTAAACGATTGAGCTGTGCATCCATTTTTTTCATCAGCCCAGCTTCCATCACATCTCCCTTTTTAATCAGTATTTTTTCCAATACCTGTGCATAAGCTTTAATGCTTGTTACAGGTGTTTTCAGCTCGTGACTTGCAATGCCAATGAACTCATCTTTTTGCTGTTGGAGCTGTTTAGAATCGGTAATATCAAAAGAAACACCGGTAAAAGTAATTGGAACTCCTTGTTCATCATATTGGACTTTCCCTGATTCTTTTATCCAATGTAAGGTGTTATCTGGCCAGCGAATTTGAAACTCCGCATGGTATACATTTCCAGTTAAAATCGCATCATGATAGGCAGCAAGGATATCTTCTTTAAAACTGGGTTCAATTACATTCAGTAATTCATCATAGGTTAATGTTATATTTGGCAACAGGCCATAATTTTTATTGAATTGCTCAGAAAAGACTAATTTTCTGGTATTAATATTGAGCTCATAAGAACCTAAACTAGCAGTTTCCAATGCTATTTCCAGACTTTGATTGATTGTGATCAACTCATCTTTTGCATTCCTTTGCTGTGTAATGTCCATTACTGTGCCTAACATACGCAAGGCTTTGCCATCCGCATCATAATGGATCTGCCCTTCTGTTCTAACCCAGTGCACACTTTTGTCTTTGGCCCAGATTACTCTTACTTCATAATAAATCTGTCCTGTATTCAATGCTCTTCTGTGTGCATGGAGCCGTAGTTCGTGATCGTCTGGATGGATGGCTTTTACATAGTCTGATCTGGAAACTTTCTGTTTAAAACCAAAAATCTGATCAAAGCGTTCTGAGGTTTTAAGCACTCCACTTCTTAGGTCAAGATCAAATATGCCTACTCCAGCAGCTTCTGCGGCCATTCTTGCCCGTTCTTCGGCATCTTGAATTTTGCGCTTACTTTCATGCATGCTGGTTATGTCTATGGCTACAACCATTATTCTACTGATACTTCCATCAGCATCTTTAAGTGGTTCGTAAACAAAATTTACATAAGCAGTTTGTTTCTTGCCATCATTTAAAATAATTAAAGGTTGTTCATTACCATGATAGGCGATACCAGTTTTAAGGATTTTTTTTAAGATACGATCGAAACCCATAGTTTTAGCCTCAGGAAGAGCTTCCCATAATGTCCTATCGGAAAATTGCTTTCGCTGTTTGCCCGCAAGCTTTAAATAGGCATCATTAACTAATTCAATAAAGAAGTCTTCCCCTTTAAGGATGATCATTCCCACCGGGGCCTGTAAAATAAGCTGGCGGAAGTTCTCTTCACTTTCCTTGAAGGCCTGTTGTGCAGCAACCTCGTCCGTAATATCCTGTAATGTTCCATTAAGGCGATAGGCAACATGATCTTGGTTGAAAAGTGCTTTTCCTTTAGCCTTTACAATTCTTTCCTTTCCATCGTTGCGGTTTACAATGGTATATTGAACGGTATAGTTGCCTCCTGAAGAATAATCGAGAGCCTTTAAAATGTCTTGATGAACCCTTTCCCTATCTTTTTCGATGACGGTGTTTAAGGCAAGATCGAGATCTATTTCTGCTTCAGGTGGAAGGCCGAACCAGTTTTTTAGTCGATTGTTTGCAGCAAATCTATTGGTCAGCGGATTAAGATCCCAGGTACCAAGTTCGGCAGCGTTCAATGCAAATTCAAGTTCATCTTTGCTCTCTTTCAGTGCTGTTAATGAATCTATTTTTGCCGTACTTTCTGTACAGGTTACGAAAACGCCTGCCGGTTTACCACTTTCATCATAAGCGGGGCTATAACTGAAAGTCCAATAAACATTTTCTATTTTTCCGTTTCGGTAAATTGGTAATAGCTGATCTTCATGCCAAGTGGCTTCATCTCCATTCAGTACCTGATCTATTAACGGTTTGATAAAGTCCCATATCTCTGGCCATGTTTCATCCCCTCTCTGACCCATTGCTTTTGGGTGTTTTCCATTATTACCTAAACTTGGTCTGTAGGCATCATTGTAAAAGCAGATTAGTTCAGGCCCCCAAAATAAAAACATTGGGAATTTAGAGTTTAAAATAATGCTCAAAGTAGTACGCAGGCTTTGCGGCCATTGACTTATCGGACCAACGGGATTTTTTGTCCAATCAATAGAACGGATCAGCGTACTGCATTCGCTATTTCCGCTGATGAATCCGTAATCCATGCTGTGAATTAATTGTTTGTATTAAGCTAAGAAAAAATATTCTGACAAATAACAAATTAAATAGTTAATTGTTCTTTGAATTTGTTGTTATACTTTCAAGGGCTGTATGATTTGAATCTTTGGAGCAAGGATACAGGGAACTACAGGCGATTTTTCTTTAGCCTGATAAGCTTCTTTCCCTAGCTTTCTCAGCATTCGGTAATGCGATGCCAATGCGCTTGAGAATGTAGGGCTTTCAATATAGGGAAGGTCAAACTCTAAAGCAGTAGCTTTAACTATTTTTCCTATAGCGGGATAATGGATATGACAAATTTTGGGAAACAGATGGTGCTCTACCTGTCTATTTAATCCACCACAAAAAAATGCAGCAACCTTATTATCAACAGCGAAATTGGCAGTAGTCATCATTTGATGTGCAGCCCAAGCCTCTTCAATATTCCCTTCATCATTAGGGTGGGGGAAACTAGTACCTTCAACTACATGGGCCAATTGGAAAACAAGACCTAACACTAAACCCTGTGAAAATTGCATAGCTAAAAAGCCGATTAAAAATTGCCACCAGCTAACATCTAAAACGATCAAGGGTAGCACGATAAATAAGAAATAATATAAAAATTTGAAAAAGAAAAGATTGAAATACTCAATTCTTGGGTGGTTTGCTACCTGTGAGCCAATTTTAGTCTGAAAGAACTTTTTATAATCCTTTCTGAAAACCCAAGAAAGCATGGCAAGACTATATAAACCAAATGCATAAAAATGTTGGTACCGCTGAATTTTATTTACGGGTTCATTTTCACAAAATCTAATCAAACCCGGAGCAACATCAATGTCTTCATCATGTCCAGCAATGTTAGTATAGGTATGATGTACAATGTTATGGCAAATACTCCAAACATAGGCGCTTGCCCCTATAAGGCTAAATAGTATGCTAAATGTTTTATTGATGATAGGTTTATCGGAAAATGCCTTATGGATAGCATCATGACAAATGTTGAAACCAACAAAAGCACCAAACATACCCAGTACAATCGCCATCGCAACCATCACCAGCGGACTAAATCCGCCCAATAAGATCATTAAGTATAAAGTAATGAACCCTCCTAAAAAAAAGAATGCCTTAAACCACATTGCACCATTGGCATGTACACTTAGTTGCTGATCTTCGAAATGCGCATCAACTCGCTTTCGCAAAGTGGCATAAAATGTTGATTTATTAAGGTTGGTAAACTTTACTTTCTTTGTCATATTTTGCGTAACGTAGTGTTTGGGCGGTTTTCTTATATTTTAGCTAATGTAGTCTAATTAATGTGTTATCCTACATTAAATAATGTTAAATTAAACGTCACACTTTTAATTACGTAAACGATTAAAATAAAGATGTAAGGGCTAGTTATTTAGGCAATTCCATTTTCTTTTGCGAAATTAATAAGTGCCGGCGTGTTCTTAAGGTTCAGTTTGCTCAGTATATTTCTTCTGTGTGTAGTTACCGTAAACTCGGCAATAAATAATTTCTCGCCAATTTCCTTACTGCTCAATTCTTGGCAAACCAATTTTATAATTTCAATTTCTCTTTTGGTAAGATGGTGCTTTTTCAAAAACTCATCTGTAAAATAGGTCTGTGTTTCGGGAACTTCCTTTTCTTCAGGAAAATGATATTTTCCACTGTGGGCGGCTTCAATAGCTGTTAACAAATCGCTTTTTGAGCCATTCTTAAGTACATATCCATTTGCACCCAATGCTTTGGTTTCCTTAATTAATTGAGATTGATGATAGTTTGATAAAATGATAACCTTGATGTTTGGATAATTGGCCTTTATCTTTTTTAGCGTAGAGATACCATCCAATTTGGGCATATTGAGATCTAATAGAATAATATCCGGAGTTTTAGTGGCGATCTCCTGTAAGAGATTTAATCCGTCGTTAGCAGAACCGATGACCTCAAAACCATCAAGCTCATTAAAAAAGGAAATAATCCCATCAATTAAGATCTGATGATCATCAGCAATAAATATTTTTAAATTTGACATATTAGCTTGTTTTCTTTACTCCTTGTTCTTTAATCTTTACTCCTTGTTCCTTAATCTTTCGTCTCACATCTCAAATCTTTACTCTTTGCTCCTTGTTCCTTACTCTTTGTTCCTTACTCCTTGTTCCTTAATCCTTGCTCTTCATATAAGTTGTAGGAATATCAATTACAATCAATGTTCCTTTTCCAGGTTGCCCCTCAATACTAATTTTACCTTCGAAATAATCTATTCTATTAGTTAACAGACCTATTCCTTTTCCGCTCCCTTCATTGTTGTTATAAGCTATTCCTTTACCATTGTCTTCGATGTAAAGATTAATTGAATCAGGATGCTCTATTAACTGAAAGATTGCATTTGTTGCCTTGGCATGTTTCACGATGTTTTGGAAAAGTTCCTGTATAATTCTATAAAAACTAATTTGAAAATCTTCTGGATATTTAGAGAGGTCATCAAAACCATAGATCAACTCTTCGATGTAAATTTTACCGGAGATATTAATATCATTGATCAATTGTCTTATCGCATTAATTAACCCATATTGTCTAATGGCAACAGGCATTAATTGATGGCTCATTTCTCTAACTGTGTCTGCAACGTTTGCTAGGATCCTGGTCGCAGCTTCTAACTTTTCTGCAGTAATGCCTTCATCCCTAAAAGGATGCTCTGAAAGATTAAGTCGTACAACTGAAATCATCGAACCTACCTCATCATGAAGCTGATCAGCAATGCGCCAACGTTCTGCTTCCTGTGATGCAGAAATCTTTTTGATCAGTTCAGTCTTTTGAAGCTGTTTTAATCTTTCCAGTTCTGCCAAATGTAAAAGACTACCTTGTTTTCTCCGTTCATGTAATATATAAATGGTGGCACTAGCAGCAATTATTAATAAACATAAGCAAGCAATGACCAATAAAAATTGTTGCTGTTTTTTCTCATAGGTGACTGCAGCTAAAGCACGCTCTTTTTTATCCAGTTCAGTTTTTTGCTTAGCTTGTTCTATCTTGTATTTATAAGTCAGCTCTTTAGTTACCGCAATCAGCTCGTTCTTATATAGCGAATCCTTGGTGTTTAAAGTTGCATTAAATTTGTTTGTGTCGGTTTGACTAAAACGAATTTGATGCGCTTGATAGAGCTTTAAATACCGTAAACCAATAGCGGTATTTTGATAAGGTTTGTGTAAAACACTAGCTAAAATATTGAAATAGTAAACCGCGCTGTCTTTTTTAAGCTGTTTACTATTTAATTGTGCAAGTTGTAGTAAACCCTCTAAATAGATATTGTTTCTATTACCAGCTTTAAAACCGATAAAAAGCTGGTGATAATTTAGTTTTGCTTTGGTATAATTATTTTTGAACTCTAAGTACATTCCTTTAGCCAAAAGATAATTGGGTGATTTTTTTGGCTTTAGTTCTTCAAGTACCCTATAGAATTGATCAAGTTGCTGTAGTTGATTTAGCTTTAGTGAATTAATGATCAGTAAGCTTAAAATTTCAGCTTGTTCTTCATTGTTTAATGGAGTGTCACTGTACAATTCTGTCAATAATGTTGATGCCTTTAAATTTTCATCAACACCGTATAAACCATTAACATAAGCAATTTTTAGTGCAGTTTTTTCTGATCTTGGTGCATTGCTGATGATCTTTTCGAATGTGTTTTTGATCCCATTCTTGTCATTTAACAAGACATAACTTTGTGTTAAAATATTAAGATTTTCAATAGAGATTGTTTTGCCACGAGAAATTGCAGTCGCCTTTTGTTGGTAAAATTCTGCTTTATGGTGATTATTGAGTCGTGCAAAGGCATAAGCCAAAGCCGTATACATTGAGGTTAGATCAATACCTTTAAGGTCAGTTAACAAATGCTCTGCTTTAGTTAGATTAGCAATTGCAACTTTAGTGTTCTTAGTCTTTAATGCCTTATTAAACTGGACAATCAGAGCTTCAAACTCTGGATCGATATTGTCCTGCTTTAACTTTATTTCAATAGTACCTCTAATTATTTTAGTAGCGGTTGCAACAAAGGTCAGACTGCAAAATAAAGCTAATAAAAACAGAAATATTGAAACTTGTTTTCTTAAAGGCATGCTATTATTTTTTTGTCATCATTTTTAATAGCCAATCAGCTGTGCATTTACCATATTTCTCCCTTACCAATATGGAAATGAAAATTACAGTAAATTTTATCGATATAAATACCTAATATTAAGTATTTTTGAAAACAACCACATATAAAATTCTGTCATGAAAAAAATATACTACGCATTAATTTTCACCGCAATTCTATTTTCTTGTAAAAAATCGGGAACGTTCCCGAACTTAGAAGATAATCAACCCTCCATTCCAACAACAACTACTAATCCCTTGCCTTTGGCTGCAAAAGATGGGGTTGCTTTTATCAACAATGGAACATCGGCAATTATTACTTTGTATGCCCCTGGAAAAACTAGTGTTCATCTGATTGGTGATTTTAACGATTGGCAGGTTTCATCCACCTATCAATTAAAGCTTGCTCCAGATCAAAATACCTGGTGGGTTCAAATAGATGGTCTAAATCCTAATACAGAGTATGCCTATCAATTTCTGGTTGATGGAACTTTGAGACTTGCTGATCCCTATTGTGAAAAAATCTTAGATCCAAATAATGATGGTAATATTCCATCAACAGTTTATCCGTCATTAAAAGCCTATCCGGTAGGTAAAACAACGGGGATTGTAAGTACGATGCAGGCAAATCAGCCAGTATATACCTGGAAGAATGGAGCTTTTACAAGGCCAGCTAAAAATAATCTCGTAATTTATGAATTATTGATCCGTGATTTTACAACTGAACATAGCTATGCAGCAACCCTTCAAAAATTAGATTACCTGATTGGTCTCGGCATCAATGCCATAGAATTAATGCCAGTTCAAGAATTTGAAGGCAATTTGAGCTGGGGTTATAATCCAAGCTTTTATTTTGCAGCCGATAAGTATTATGGCTCAAAAACAGCACTCCAACAATTCATAGACGAGTGCCATGGTAAAGGCATCGCTGTAATTATGGATATGGTGCTGAACCATTCATTTGCACAATCGCCTATGGTGCAACTATATTTTAAAAATGATAAGCCTACTGCCGAAAATGTATGGTATAATATTGATGCAAAACATCCTTACAATGTAGGATTTGACTTTAACCACGAGAGTACAGCTACCAAATACTTCGTTAAAAATGTAGTCAGATTTTGGATGCAACAATATAAAATTGATGGATTTAGATTTGATCTATCAAAAGGATTTACCCAAAAAACATCAACGGACGATGCTTCCTTTGCTACTTATGATGCCAATAGAATTGCAATTTGGAAGGAATATAACAACTATATTAAAAGCATCGATCCAAATAACTTCTACGTAATCTTAGAGCATTTTGCTGAAGCAAGTGAAGAACAAGTATTAACAGATGAAGGAATGATGGTTTGGAACAACATTAACTACAACATGAATGAAGCCACCATGGGATGGGTTGGAACCTCTGATTTTTCATGGGGATTTTATAATAGACATGGCTTTGCTAAATCCGATGGACTGGTTTCTTATATCGAAAGCCATGATGAGGAAAGGTTGAATTATAAGAATATCACCTATGGAAATGTTGTTGCCGGATATTCAGTTAAAGAGCTAGGCACAGCACTTAAAAGAGAAGGGATGGCAGCTGCCTTTCTATTTGCAATTCCAGGCCCTAAACTAATCTGGCAATTTGGAGAATTGGGTTATGATGTAAATATTGATTTCAATGGTCGCACAGGTGAAAAGCCTATTAGGTGGGACTATTATGCTGACAGTAGACGTAAGGCGCTTTACGACACGTATGCAAAGTTGATCAGTTTAAAAAAGAACAATCCTATTTTTGCCAATGCAACCGCAACTTACAGTGTAAATGGTGCGGTAAAATATATCAAACTGGTTAGCGGATCAAATACAGTTATTGTTGTAGGGAATTTTGATGTAACCAATCAGACTTCAAATATCGATTTTGGTAGTAACGGTACATGGACAGATGCGTTGACAGGAGTAAATATAAATTTGGCAAGCACTAACTATGGTGCTAACTTAGCTCCTGGAGAATATCATGTTTATAGTAAGCAGCCACTAAATTAATCGCAAAATGTTGATCAGAAATTTCTTATATGCCGTAACTTTTTGTTTCCTATGCGTTCATGCAAATGCACAAGATACCGTTCAGAAGATTATTCCTAATCGCTTAAATAGTGTTGAACAACAGAAAAAACCTTATGTAATCTTAATTTCTATAGATGCATTTAGGTGGGATCTAGCCGATAAATACCAAGCTAAAAACTTGATTAAACTAAGAGATGCAGGTGTACAGGCGAACTATATGAAATCTTCCTACCCTGCGTTGACCTTTCCTAACCACTATAGTATCATCACCGGTTTGTATCCTTCACACCATGGTGTAGTAGATAACATCTTTTACGACAAAACAAAGGATTTGACTTTCAGGAGATCGGATAAAAAAATGGCTGTCGATAGTTCTTGGTACGCAGGAAAACCGCTTTGGATCTTGGCAGAGCAACAAAAAATGCTAAGTGCTATCTTCTACTGGCCGGGCTCAGAAATTTCCATGGATGGCATCAGGCCCACTTATTATTATGCTTATAATGAAATTATCCCAATGGAGAGAAGAATAACAATTGTTAAAGATTGGCTCCAGCTTCCTGAAGAAAGACGACCACATTTTATTGCTTTATATTTTCCTCAGGTTGATAAGGCGGCACATAGTTACAAAGTAGAATCAGAACAGACTAAAGCTGCGGTACAAATGGTGGATGAAGCGATTGGTAAACTGGTAGAAGAAGCCGAAAAAACGGGATTAGCAATCAATTTTATTGTGTTATCCGATCATGGTATGACTACAATCGACCAAGAGAATACTATTCCGTTGCCTAAATCAATCGATCTTAACCTTTTTAAAGTGCCAACAGGAAACTCACTATTGCACGTTTATGCAAATGAAAAGTCAGCCGTTAAACAAACATATAATGCCTTAAAGGCTGAAGCAAAAAATTATGACGTTTATTTGAGCAAAGATATTCCGAAGGCTTGGCACTACAATAAAAAAGAAGATCGTTATAACCGGATAGGCGATATATTGCTTGTACCAAGATTGCCGAATGTGTTTAACATCAATGGAATAAAACCTGATATTGGCCAGCATGGTTTCGATCCTGCAATTGAAGATATGCATGCCATATTTTACGCTTATGGCCCACAGTTTAAAACTGGCTTAAAAATTAATACCTTCGAAAACGTTAATGTTTACCCATTGATTGCTAAGCTTTTGGGTTTAAACTACACCAATAAAATTGATGGCAAGGAAAAGGTGCTGAGACACATCTTGAAATAGTTGACCCGTAAATGAACTTGTTATTAGTTGATACAGTAACAATTTCGTGTTTTTGCCAGATATGTATTCCAATTTTTGATCTTTATACCTGAACAAACCTAAACAAATGAAGAAAAACTTTACCCTAACCCTAATTGCCTTAAGTTTTGTAGCTTTTGCCTCGGCCCAACAACGCCAACAGGGACAAAATGCAACAAGACCTGCATCCACACCTGGCGCTACCACAACTACCACCATGGTAAAAGAAGAACCCGTTCAAAAAACACCCAGTACTTCATCGCGTACAATAGTTCCAGAAAGTAGCGTAATTACCAATCATACCGTAACCATTAAAGGCAAAGCTGTACCATATAAAGCTACAACAGGCACTTTACCTGTTTGGGATGAAGATGGAAAGCCTATTGCAGGTTTGTTTTATACTTATTATGAACGTTCTGATGTGCAGAATAGAGACAGTAGACCATTGGTAATTTCCTTTAATGGTGGCCCAGGTTCTGCGTCAGTTTGGATGCACATCGCTTATACTGGTCCCGTTGTATTAAACATTGATGACGAAGGTTATCCGATCCAGCCTTACGGCTATAAAGACAATGGTTCCTCAATTTTAGATGTTGCAGACATCGTTTACATCGACCCAGTAAATACTGGATATTCTCGTGCAACAAGTAAAGATGTACCTACAAGTAAGTTTTTTGGAGTAAGGGCTGATATCCGTTATTTGGCAGAATGGTTAAACACTTTCGTCACAAGAAATAATCGTTGGGCCTCACCTAAATTTTTGATAGGTGAAAGTTATGGTACAACACGCGTTTCTGGCCTAGCATTGGAACTACAGAGTAACCATTGGATGTATTTGAATGGTGTTATTCTTGTTTCTCCAACAGAATTGGGAATAGAGCGGGGCACAGTAATGGATGCTGCTTTGAGATTGCCATATTTTGCAGCAACAGCATGGTATCACCAAATGTTACCTGCCGACCTTCAAGCAAAGAAATTAACCGCTATGTTGCCAGAAGTAGAAAGTTTTACCATTAATGAACTTATCCCGGCAATTGCGAAAGGGGGATTTTTATCAATGGAAGAAAAGAAAAAGATTGCTGCAAAAATGGCTAGATTTTCGGGCATTTCAGAGAAGGTAATCTTACAGAATAACCTCGACGTTTCAACAAATTTATTTTGGAAAGAGCTCCTGCGCGACAAAGGTTTTACCGTTGGCCGCTTAGACTCAAGATATAAAGGAATAGACAAAGCAGATGCAGGTGATGGCCCAGATTATAATGCAGAGTTGACTTCTTGGCTACATTCATTTACGCCAGCTATAAACATGTACATCAGAAATGAACTTAACTACAAAACCGATCTAAAATATAACATGTTTGGCTCAGTTTACCCATGGGATAGTACAGGTGATCGTACAGGTGAGAATTTACGCGCTGCCATGGCACAAAATCCATATCTGCATTTATTGGTTCAATCTGGTTATTATGATGGTGCCTGTGATTATTTCAATGCAAAATATAACATGTGGCAAATGGATCCAAGCGGTAAGTTAAAAGATAGAATGAGCTGGGAAGGTTATGAAAGTGGGCACATGATGTATCTGCGCAAACCAGATTTAGCCCTGGGAAATGACCATATTAGAGATTTTATTAAAAAAGCCCTACCTAAACCTGGCGTACCTGCAAAATTTAATTAAAAGAATTGTTAAATACCAAGCCATTTTTCTGGTATTAATTATTATTTATATCATCCAACCCTTCACCTACGAAAATATTGATGCAGGAAACGTTGGGATTAAAATTAACTTATATGGTACTGATCGTGGAGTTGATAACATAACTATCGTAACAGGAAGGGTTTGGTATAATTCATGGACAACCAAGATCGTAGAATTTCCAACGTTTACACAATCTGTAGATTATGAGCCATTTGTCGTAACAACTAAAGATGCAGCCGAGTTTAAGGTCGATCCTAAATTAAACTATCACGTAAACGCAGCAATGGTTCCACAAATTTATAGACAGTACCGAAAGCCATTGGGCGAAATTCAGCAACAGTTTATGCGCAATACCATTTATGATGCCTATCGGATAGTGGCCAACTCTTTTAGCTCAGATTCCGTAATGTCCAATCGGGAAAAGTTTGAAGATAGGATCCAGACCATCTTAACTAAGAACCTGAGTAAAGATGGCTTTGTATATGACCAGTTGACTTCTGCAATTACACCTCCAGAAAGCTTAAGGCAAATGATCGATGAGAAAAATGCCTCAATCCAAGCCAGATTGAAAGCAGAAAACCAGGCAAAACAAGCAGATGCCGAAGCCAAAGTTAAGGTAGCCACAGCCCAAGGTGAGGCTCAGGCCTTATTGGTAAGAGCAAAGGCCGAAGCAGAAGCCAATCGTTTAAGACAAAGTTCGCTTACGCCCATGTTAATCCAACAGCAGTGGATCCAAAAATGGAACGGAGTTTTACCTACAACACAAGCTGGAGGTAATACAAGTTTGATGATGCCAATTAAATAAATGATGAGATAAATATATAATATACCGCTATAAATCAATTGAAAGGATTTTACCAAGCTCCATGAAAGTCCCATAACCATCCAGCCCATCGGCCGTTGGCTATCAGCTATTGATCCATGAATTCAGGCCATGAACCATGACCATGAACCATGAACGTCCTGTAACCATCCAGCCCATTAACCATCAGCTATTGACCATTGACCTATGGATCCAGACCATGAACCATGAACTTCCCATAACCATCCAGCCCATTGACCATCAGCTATTGACCATTGACCTATGAATCCAGACCATCAACCATGAACTATGAACCATGAACCAACCGCTCATGTTAACTTAATCTATCTAATCTTTTAAATCAATGTAATCATATAAAATAAATCCTTATTTTTGCAGTCCGCTTATGGAACAGATCAAAACATCATTCGATTTCGAAAAACCTTTAGCTGATCTAATGCAGCAAATAGAAAAGGTGAAGCAAGTTGCCGAAAAAACTAAGGTAGACATGTCTGCAACTTTAACAGAGCTAGATGAAAAGGTAGCCAGTACTAGTCAGAGTTTATACAATAACTTAACTGGGTGGCAGAAAGTCCAAATGTCTCGTCACGCTGAAAGACCGCAAACGCTAGATTATATTAACATGATCTGCGATGATTTCATCGAGATGCACGGAGATAGAACAGTTAAGGACGATAAAGCAATTATTGGTGGTTTTGCAACTATTGATGGACAAACCGTAATGATCATTGGTCACCAAAAAGGGAAAAACACCAAGGAAAGACAATACCGTAATTTCGGTATGGCAAACCCTGAAGGTTATAGAAAAGCATTGCGCCTAATGCGATTGGCCGAAAAATTCAATAAACCTGTAATTTCTTTCATTGATACAATGGGGGCTTTCCCAGGTTTGGAAGCGGAAGAACGTGGACAAGGTGAGGCAATTGCACGCAATTTGCTGGAAATGTCGGTATTAAGAGTGCCTATCATTTGTTTTGTAGTTGGTGAAGGTGCCTCTGGTGGTGCACTAGGTATCGGTATTGGAGATCATGTTTACATGTTAGAACATACATGGTATTCCGTTATTTCTCCTGAATCTTGTTCATCCATATTATGGAGAAGCTGGGATTTTAAAGAAAAAGCAGCAGAGTGCCTAAAATTAACTTCTGAAGATATGTTCAGAAATAAACTAATTGATGGTATTGTAAAAGAGCCATTAGGAGGAGCACATCAAAACCCAGAATTGATGGCTGATACACTTAAACAACAAATCTTAAAGGACCTTAAAGACTTAAAGAAAGTAAATACCGATAAACTTATTGAATCCAGAATAGATAAATTCTGTTCAATGGGAGTTGTTATTGAAGGATAAAATCTAAATATATTTATGCAGAAGGCCAAATCTCTCATGAGATTTGGCCTTCTGCTGTTAACGGATTTCAAAGGCGGCCACTTTGTCCAGAGCCTTTTCATACACTCACACTACCATTTCAACGAAGGATGAACGTAGGATGAACGAAGGATGGATGGAGGCTGAATAGAGTACAATCATATCTTCCATAATGGGAAATAGCAAGTAAAAAATCTGTACATCTGTAGCTAAATTAGCTCCATAAAAGGATAGTTAAAATCCAACTCCCTCCCAACTGAGGAGGGGTGAGGACGGTAAATCTGTGCATCTGTGGCTAAAATTAAACTCCATGCAAAGCTAGTTAAATCCGACTCCCTCCCATCCGGGGAGGGTAGGGTAAGGCAGTGAATCTGTGGCTAAATCAATATTACACCACGCCTATTGAATCTTCGCCGTAATTTTCGTTTTTCATCCAGACAAAGGAAGATCTAACAAAAAAGCCGTCCCACATTCATTGTGAAACGGCTTTTCATAATTAAGTTAACGTTTATTGTTGTGGACCAAAGAACTGTCCAAATCTGTTATAAAGACTATTGTATTGTTTTTCTAGATCTTCTGCCAACTTAGTCTGTCCATATTTACCCGCTATTTTGCCCATAGGATCCAGCCCGTAAATTAAACCAATTTGAATGTTCTGACCGCCTACCAATTGATTCTTGCTCTCAGAAACATCAGCTAAATAGCTGATCTCTTTATGAATATATGCTGCTGATTTTTTGATCAGATTGTTTGCCTTTTCTGTATAACCAAGTATATATAAATTCTGTGCCATGGTTGGAACACTCATCATGGTACGAATACCATAGATTTTTGTTGGCATAACCTCATCATATTTAGCGATTGCCTTTTTTGCGTCATCAACTCTTCCTGCTTTGATTAAACCTGTAATCAAGCTGTTGAACATGTTATTAAAAATAGAAACATCATCAGCCGACTGTGTATCTAAATACTTAGCAGTTTTGATATTTCCCCATTTAAACTTGTTCATGATGTTGTTATACATCGGATCTAAATTAATTGGTTGCTCGCCAGTATTTGAAGCACTGTCAATTTTTAACGGTAATAAGCGATAGGCCAAACCCTCACTATATAAGTAATTATCTAAACCGTTAAATTGCTCTCCAGGAACCGTAGTACAGAAATATACCGGTCTTTTCCAATTGTTATGTGCCAAAATATCAAGCATTGCTAATGTACCTTTGGTAACATAGCCCTTGTTAAATTTCCATTCCATTGCTGGTGTAATCTGAGCAGATTTTTCTGCTGGTACAGTTCCAGTGCTGATTACATCTTGTGGGTTTATAGTTAGCTTGAAGTTCTTGGTTGGAATAAAGTTGGTATAGTTTCCATCCTGCAAAGGAATTTTATCCTCTTTGTTCTCTGATAACAATAGATCTACAATTTGCTTCAGCTCTACAGAACCTTGAATGTTATAGTCTTTGTAGTACATTACATCTCTTTCACCAGTAACATATTGCGATTCTTTCATCGTAATAGGCAATGGTTCAGATTGGTGTACTTTTCTTCTCATCCCATTGATATACCAATCCGTATCGAATAAACTCAAGTTTACCAAACGGATATCAGGACGTACGCCTTCTACTTCTTGGATATACCACAGTGGGTAGGTGTCATTATCGCCATAGGTAAATAGGATCGCGTTTGGCGCACAAGACTCCATATAGCTTACTGCAATATCATGTGCAACCATTTTTTCTGAACGGTCATGGTCATCCCATCCTTGGCTTCCCATTAGTACTGGAGCACCCAATAAAGCTATTGCAGTAGCACCAATAGCGGCAGTTTTAGGGTTTAGTTTCGCAAATACCCATTCTTTAATAGCCAAGGCACCCAAGCCAATCCAAATGGCAAACGCATAAAAGGAACCAACATATGCATAATCACGTTCTCTTGGCTCCATTGGTTTCTGATTAAGGTAAAGTACAATCGCTAAACCGGTACAGAAAAACAATAAACCAATAATCCCGCCATCTTTAGGGTTACGTTTGAAATGCCAGATGGCACCTAATAAACCTAAGATTAATGGTAAGAAGAAGAAACGGTTATAAGAAGGGCTTTCTACTATGGATGGAGGCAAATTTGATTGATTACCAAGATTTATAGCATCAATTGGTTTAATTCCACTTAAAGACCTTCCTTCGTAAAAGCTACCCTGTCCTTGGTCTTCATTCTGACGACCAGCGAAGTTCCACATGAAATAGCGCATGTACATTAAACCAACTTGATAACGAGCAAAAAAGCCAATGTTGTCAAATACAGTAGGGAAGTGGGTATCGTCCATTCCCATCATATCTTTATAGTAGTTGATGTGTCTTTGCTCATCACTATACATCCTTGGGAACAATACTTCATGTTGTAAGCGTTTGATGCTATCAGGCATGCCATCATTTACACCATAGATGTTGCTTGTTTTTATGCCTGATACCTCATATTTGGTAGCACCTTTTCTGTAACTCTTACCACCCTTTACCGTAATCGGACGAGAAAGATCATCTTCGTATTTAGGAACAGAGTTATAATTTGGACCGATTAACAATGGTCTATCACCATATTGTTCACGGTTTAGATAGCTTAAAAAAGAAAAGGCATTATCTGGGTCACTGTTGTTTAAGTTTGGTTTAGCTTGAGCTCTGATCACGATCATTGCAAAAGAACCATAACCGAAAATTACCAAAGTACAAGAAAGCAGCGCTAGATTTAAGATCTTTTTTTGGTGTTTGATAGAATATCTAATTCCATAAACTAACCCGCCAACCAATAGAACCATAAAGAAAAGTACACCAGTTCCGAAACCTAAGCCAAGTGTATTTACAAAGAATAGGTCGAAATAGGCTCCAAAACTTACCAGGTATTGGATAATTCCATATTGAATAACTGCTAAAATAAGTACGCCGATCCCAAAGGTTTTAAAAATACCAGCCGTTGTTGGCTTTGCTGTTTTCTTGAAGTAATAAACAAATGCAATTGCCGGAATGGTTAGCAAATTCAAAAGGTGGATCCCAATTGATAGACCCATGATATAGGCGATAAACAATAACCATCTGTCTGCTCTAGGCTCATCAGCAATAGCTTCCCATTTTAAAATTGCCCAAAATACGATTGCTGTAAATAATGATGATAGTGCATAAACTTCAGCCTCTACAGCCGAAAACCAGAAACTATCACTAAAAGTATAGGCCAATGCACCAACTAAACCCGCACCCATAATACTGATGAGGTTGGCAGTGCTGATTTCTTTGTCATTGTCTTTAACCAAAACCTTTTTAGCGAGTGCGGTAATGGTCCAGAATAGGAATAAAATCGTAGCGGCACTTGCTATCGCCGAACCAACATTCATGAAATAGGCCACTTTAGAGTTATCTCCAAAAGCAAAAAGTGAAAAGAACCTTTCGATCATTAAAAATAAAGGAGCTCCAGGTTGGTGAACAACTTGCATTTTTAACGCTGAAGCAATGAATTCACCGCAATCCCAGAAACTTACTGAGGGTTCTAGCGTTAAAATATAGGTTACTGCGGCTATAAAGAAACAGATCCAGCCTACGATGTTGTTTATTTTAGAATATTTCATTTTATAATTTGGTAATTATTATTTGATGTTTTCACATAAAAATGCTGCCGAAAATAAAGAATTAGATTGATATAAGCGTAAAAAAACAGGCGCTTTTAACAAAAATTAACCGTTAATATTGCCAATAAGAGGGCTTTTGAAAATATTTTAATTTTTTTTCACTTAGGACTTGCATGAATAAAAAATATGCGTAAATTTGCATTCCATTTCAGAACAACGGTTGTGTAATGAGAATTGTCCGATAGTATAAGGGTAGTACAACGGTTTTTGGTACCGTTTGTCTTGGTTCGAATCCAGGTCGGACAACAAATTTTTTTCGGATTGTGAATAAAACCGCAATCCGATTTTTTTTAACCAGCATTGATACCCGAAAATCATGCCATTGCAATTTAATCCAGTTAAAATTTTTGCCGGAAGCGGTTCAAAAGATTTAGCGAAACAAATTGCCGAAGCTTACGGCAAGCCACTAGGAGAAGTAACTTTAAGTCGGTTTAGCGATGGTGAATTTCAGCCTTCATATGACGAATCGATAAGAGGATGCGATGTATTCCTAGTACAGTCCACCTATCAGCCTAGCGATAACCTTTTTGAACTTCTTTTATTAGTTGATGCAGCTAAAAGAGCATCTGCACACTATATTACCGCAGTAGTTCCCTACTATGGTTTAGCTCGTCAAGATAGAAAAGATAAACCTAGAGTTGCAATAGGCGCAAAACTAGTTGCCAACTTATTAAAGGCAGCTGGAATCCACAGGATCATGACAATGGACTTACACGCTGCCCAAATCCAAGGTTTTTTTGATATCCCAGTAGATCACTTAGATGGTTCTGTAATTTTTGTCCCTTACATCAAAAGCTTAGGATTAAAAAATCTAACCATTGCCTCTCCAGATATGGGTGGTTCTTACAGAGCACGTACTTTTGCTAAGTTTTTTAATGCTGAAGTAGTGATTTGTGATAAACGCCGTAAAAGAGCCAATGAAATAGAATCAATGTCCATTATTGGTGATGTAACTGGTCAAGATATTGTATTAATCGATGACATTTGCGATACAGCTGGTACATTGGCCAAAGCAGCCCAGTTGATTATGGATAACGGTGCAAATAGCGTAAGAGCCGTATGTACACATCCAGTTTTATCTGGTAAAGCTTATGAAACCGTACAAAACTCTGTATTGGAAGAATTGATCGTGACAGATACTATTCCGCTAAAACAACAGAGCGATAAAATTAGAGTGCTGAGCACAGCCAAATTATTTGCAAAGGCAATTGCTAATGTAAATGAACATGGCTCAATCAGCGACCTATTTAGAGTTTAATAAACAAGTATGAAGTTCAAGTACTTTATACTAAGTACTTTATACTAAGTACTAAATACTATATACTAATTTAAATAAATAAAAATGAAAACAATCGCAATTAGCGGTTCTCCAAGAGAGAACGTAGGGAAACGCGATGCTAAAGAGCTTCGCTATGAAGGTAAAGTTCCTGCAGTATTGTATGGTGGTAAAGAGCAAGTTCACTTTGCAGTACTAAGCACAGACCTTAACGAAGCTATTTACACCCCAGAAGCTAACTTTTTAGAAATCACAGTTGGTGATGTAAAAACTAAAGCTATCATCAAAGAAGCACAATATCATCCATTAACTGACTTATTGTTACACGTTGATTTTCTTCAATTATTTGATGATAAAGAAATCACAATGGAAATTCCTGTTAAATTGGTAGGAACTTCTCCAGGTGTTAAAATGGGTGGTAAATTGGTTCAGAAATTACGTAAATTACGCGTAAAATCACTTCCTGCAAACATGCCTCAAGTTGTTGAAGTAAGTATTGCTAAAATGGAAGTTGGAAACTTATTCCGCGTTCGTGATTTGCAAAAAGGTGATTATGTAGTTACCAATACACCAGAAGATACCATCGTTTCTGTAGGTATGTCTAGAGCATTGAAACAAGCAGAAAACGAAAAAGGTAAATAATTTTGATTACCAGTTAAGACTCGTATTTCATCCAACTACGGGCTTAATTGATAGAGCGATACAGAAGAAATTTTGTATCGCTTTTTTTATGCTAAAAGTTCACTGGTCATTTGTTCACTGGTTCAATCGTTCATGATTCAATTGTTCATTGGCTTTGCATCATACATATACATCTTCCATCTCACATCTCCAATCTCCCCTCTCAAATCTCACATTAACTTTGCTTTTCAACTTTAAGCTTATATTTTTACACCATGAAATTTCTAATCGTAGGCTTGGGCAATATTGGTCCAGAATATGCAAAAACAAGACATAATATCGGATTTGACATTGCTGATGAACTCGTAAAGGATCTCGGAGGAAGCTTCGAGCTTTTACGCCTGGCCTATTATGCAGAAGTGAGTTTTAAAGGCAAAAAGTTACATGTCATCAAGCCAACCACATTCATGAACTTAAGCGGGAAAGCCGTTAATTATTGGATGAAAGAACTCAAAATCGAACCAGAAAACGTACTGGTTTTAGTTGATGACCTAGCATTGCCATTAGGTAAATTACGCATGAAATTGCAGGGAAGTAGTGCAGGACATAATGGCCTGAAAAGCATTGAAGAACTATGTGGCGGTCAAAATTATGCCCGTTTACGCTTTGGTATCAGTGATAACTTTAGAAAAGGAATGCAGGCAGAATATGTACTCGGTCATTTTGATAAGAATGAACAAAAGGAACTCCCAACCTTAATTAACCGGGGAGTAACAATGATCAAAAGCTTCGCAACCATCGGACCAGCACAAACCATGACCCTTTTTAATAAATAACTAACTTGAGTTCGATATAAGCAACTACAAAGAAAAATCTGCCAAGTCCATGAACGCTTGCTAACCCGCTAGTCTATTGACAATCAGCCAATGGCCATCAGCTCATATAAGCTTTTTGATTTAGTCTTTGAGCTCATAACCATCACAGCCATTAGCTATTGACTATCAGCTATTGGCTTTAAAATAAATCTTAATCTTCTGATGCAAGATATTCACATCAAAAGGTTTGCTCAAAATATCATTTGCTCCAGCTTGCATTGACGTTTCCCTTTCCACATCAAGTATCCCAGCAGTAAAGGTAATGATAGGAATATCCTCCTTCCCGCTAATGGCGCCAGCTCTAATTTTTCTGGTCACTTCAAAACCATTCATCCCTGGCATGTAGGTATCCATTAAAATAACATCAAAATCATGATTTTGCAACACATCCAAAACTTCAAGACCATTCATTACTACCATCGTATCAATTTCCCATTTCTCCAGTACTTTTAGAATTAAGAATTTGTTGATAAGATTATCTTCTGCCACCAAAATCCGCATCCCCTTTAAGGTAGATAGCTCTGATGTATTTTTCTCTTCAGTTTGTTTCCGTTCATTGTCGGTATATTCATACCATTTTGTAAAACAAAACTTGCTTCCTTCGCCTACCTTGCTTTGTAAATTAAGCGTACCACCTTTTAATTCTACCAGTTTTTTTACGATGGATAAGCCTAATCCAGTGCCACCATGCTGTGACACACTATGCTCTTCAACTTGCTCAAACTTATCAAATATCTTTAATTGATTTTCTGGTGAAATTCCAATTCCTGTATCGCTGATAGAAAATTCGATTTGTACGGTATTGCTTTTATGAGCTAGTACCCTAACCTTGAAAAGAACTGTCCCTTTTTCAGTAAATTTGATAGCATTGCTGAGCAAATTCATGAAAATTTGGTTAAGCCTTAACGAATCTGCGATAATCATCGTCGGTAGTTTCTCGTCAATTTCAAGTACCAAATCCAAGTTTTTTTCTTGAGCCCTGATATTTAGTAAATTTGATGCCTGTGTTACCAATAAACGAATATCTGTTTCCGCATAGTTTATCCTGAATTTACCAGCCTCAATTTTAGAAATATCCAAAATGTCATTGATTACCCCAAGTAACGACTCTGAAGAAACTTCTAAAAGGGTTAGCATTTTTTTCTGCTCCTCATCCAATTGGGTTTTACCAAGTAGGTGAACTAAGCCAATAATTCCGTTGATCGGTGTACGAATTTCATGGCTCATATTAGCCATAAAACTCTCTTTTGCCCTTTTGCTTTGCTCAGCCTCGTTTTTAGCCTTGATCAATTCTGCCTGAAAACTTTCCAGCTGCTGGTTTTTGCTCTTAATTTCCCGTTGACTGCGAACTAGCTGGATAAATGAATCAACTTTGGCTGACGTGATGTATGGATCAAGCGGTTTATACAAATAATCAATCGCACCAACATTTAGCCCCTTAATGGCATATTTTGCTTCAAGAGAAATTGCTGTCACAAAAATCACCATGATTTCTTGTGTGCGTGGATTATTCTTTAGAATTTCTACCAATTCAAATCCATTCATTCCAGGCATTTGTACATCAACTAATGCGATGGCAATATCCTTTTCCCAACAAATCCGTAATGCTTCATTGGGCGAAGTCGTGGTAATAATATTAATGTCATGCTGATTTAAAAGTGCTTCTAACGCAACAATGTTCTCAGGTTTGTCATCTACAATCAAAAGGTTAAGTTTGGGCATGGCTGGGATGGGCATCATTAAATTAATTTATTTTTTGATAGATATTATACTTCTTGTCAATCAACTTAAACTTTTTTGCAAGTTCATTATTTCTTATACTTTCTTTACTTCCTAAACATAAAAAGCCAAAATTTACCAAGCTATCGTAGAACAGTTTAATTACGCGCGATTGGAGTTCTGCATTAAAATAGATCAATACATTTCTGCAAGTAATAAGCTGGAATTCATTAAAAGGTCCGTCAGATACAAGATTATGAACAGAGAAAAGCACATTTTTTTTAAGTGACCGATTAATAGATACGGCATCATATTTTGCAGTATAATAATTCGAGAGGGAACTAGTGCTTCCAGTTTCAATGAAATTTTCCGAATACTGCTTCATCTTCTGAAGATCATAAATTCCATCTTTTGCCTGCATCAATACATCTTGATTAATGTCTGTCCCATAAAAAAAACATCGATCATATAGTTCTGCTTCCGTAAATAAGATGGCTAGCGAGTATAGTTCCTCACCTGTAGAACAGCCAGAACTCCATACTTTAATATGCTGATATGACTTCAAATAGGGGACTATCTTTTCTTTAACACTTTTGAAAAATGGTGGATCCCTAAACATCTCCGTAATATTTACGGTTACCTCAGCTAGAAAATAATCGAAATAATCATGGTCATTAATCAATTGGTTACTCAACTCAAAGTAACTTAATTTTTGTAAGTCCATAATTCTGGAAATCCTCCTTTTGAGGGAAGCAACGGTATAGTTCTCAAAATCGAAGCCGTGCACTTTTTTAATCAAATGTGTCAACACCTCTAATTCTTCATCAGAAATGCTAGTTAGTGCTATTTGAACTTTGTCCTTCATGATTTAACTTAACCAAACACGCAACATGGATAATAATTGATCTACATCAACTGGTTTAGAGATATAATCGTTTGCGCCAGCTTCGATGCATTTTTCTCTATCATTTTTCATTGCTTTAGCGGTAAGGGCAATAATTGGCAAATTCGCAAACTGTTTTTGTACCCTTATTTCACGCATAGCTTCATAACCATCCATTTCAGGCATCATAATATCCATTAGTACCAAATTGATTTCTGGATGCGCCTTTAATTTATCTAAAGCTTCAATTCCATTATTCGCAATTACGATGTTAATTTCATAAGCCTGTAATGCACTCGAAAGTGCAAATATGTTCCTCATGTCATCGTCCGTAATCAAGATAGTTTTATCTTTTAGTGCTTTTTCTAAGGTTGTAGCCTGTTTGTTTCTCGGACTAGCTGATGGAACATATGAAGTTGGTGCTGCTAATGGTTTTTGAAGCTTATTAATGAACAAGCTTACCTCATCCAATAATCGATCATTAGACTTGTCAGTTTTAAGCACCATCGCCTCCGTGTATTGCATAATGTGGACCATCTTTTCACGATCCAATTCCATAGCGGTATTAATGATTACAGGAATATGCTTAAGCTCATCTTTAGCCTTAATCTGGTCCAATAGGTCAAACCCAGAGATGTCAGGTAGTTTAAGATCTAAAATAATACAGTCAAAATGATGCTCGTCCAACATTTGTAATGCCTCCTTACCAGTATATGCCTGTGATACGTTGATGCCTTTTTGTAGCAATTGTTCCGTTAAGTTGTTACTTTGGAGTATCTGATCTTCAACAACAAGTACATTTTTAAAAGGAAACAACTGTTGATTGCTGATCAGATCAAACGCTTGGTCAAGTTTATCTTTCTCAATAGGCTTTTTCAAAAAACCAATAGCGCCTTCTTGTTTGGCCTTGGTTTCTTTTTCATTTCCAGCAGACATCATATGTACAGGAATATGTTTCGTATCTGGATTTGATTTCAGTTTTTTAAGAACCTCCCAACCATCCATTACTGGAAGCATGATATCTAATACAATAGCATCTGGGAGTAAATCAGTAGCCATTTCCAATCCCGTATCTCCACTGTGGGCCAAAATAGGTTCAAAGCCCTTGTCTATCGCATAAGATTTTAAGATCTCGGCAAAGTCAACATCATCTTCGATAATCAGTAATACGTTTCCTGCAGGTTTTAAATTGATACTTGGCTCAATCCTAATTGGTTTGGTCAGTATGTCTGTTAATACTTTTGGTTCGATAATTTCGGCATCAGCTGCTGAATCTAGTACTAGATTTTGAGGAATAAGGAGCGTAAATGTACTGCCCATGCCTTGCTCACTTTGGATTTGAATTTCGCCGCCCAAAAGATTAGTAAGCTCTCTGCTAATTGACAAGCCCAATCCCGTTCCACCATATTTTCTACTCGTAGAGCCATCTTCTTGTTGAAAAGCCTCAAATATTACTTGCTGTTTGTCTGCAGAAATACCAATTCCGGTATCCCTCACCGCAAATGATAAAATAGGGGTCTTACTTTCTTTTAAGTTAATATTGCTTTGGGCTACATTAGCCTTTACCAAATTAACCGAAACACTAATTTTTCCCTTTTCAGGAGTGAATTTGAAAGCGTTAGACAACAAGTTTTTCAATACCTGCTCTAGTCTGCCTTGATCCGATATGAAATCACTCGGAAGTTCATCAGAAAGTTCAATCTTGAAGTCTATTTTCTTGTGGTTAGCCAATTCGGTAAACAATGATTCTAAGTTATTACCAATAGCTGCCGGCCGGATTTTCTCTAAATGAAGATCTATGTTTCCAGACTCAATTTTAGAGAGGTCAAGAATGTCATTAATTAAGGTCAGTAAATCATTACCTGCATTTTGAATAACACCAGCATATTTTACCTGCTCATCAGATAGATTATTATGCTTATTTTCTTTTAATATCCTCGCTAAAATTAAAATGCTATTGAGCGGAGTCCTTAATTCATGGCTCATATTAGCCAAAAATTCAGATTTATATTTACTGCTCAGTTCTAACTCTTCAGCTTTAAGGCTAATTGCCTCCTTGGCCTCGTTAATAAATACATTCCTCTCTTCCAGTAACTGTGCCTTTTCTTCAAGCTCTACATTCGTTTGCTGAAGTTCCTCCTGCTGTACCCTAAGCTCTTCTTCAGATGCTTGTAACTCTTCAGTTTTATGGATTAGTTCTTCATTTGTAGTACGTAGTTCTTCTTGTTGACTTGCCAATTCCTCTGCTTGTTGCTGAGTTTGTTCAAATAATTGTTTTAACTGAAGGTGAGCTAAAGCACTATTTAAAGCAATACCTATATTTTCGGCAATATTGCCAATTAGCTGAAGCTTGTTTTCTTGAGGTTTAACCAAAAAACCAAGTTCGGCAACGGCGATGGTTCTATGTTCAAAGATAATCGGTACAAGAAATAGAAAGTTTGGACTTGAACTCCCTAGGCCTGAGCTTACTTTAATATAATTTTCGGGAACATCACTTATCAATTTAGCCTTCTTCTCCAAAGCGGTTTGGCCAATTAAACCTTCCCCAAATTTGATGGTATGATTGAACTTGCCCTGATAAGCATAAGATCCAGTTAAATGTAGTACCTTCTTTTTTTCGTCAACTAAAAATAATGCCCCTACACTAGCATCAATATAATTCCCGATTTTAGTGATGATGTTAAATGAAAGCTGTTCTATTTCCTGTTCGCCCTGCATGGCTTCGTTAATTTCGCCAGCTCCAGAAAGTAACCAATTGTTATGCTCATTAAGTGCAGATATTTGCTCAAGCTCAGTATTCGTAAGTAAAATTTGACGTTCAATTTCTTTTTGTTGGTCAAATGTTCGACGGATGTAGCTCAATAAAAATAGAATTAGAGTAAAGATCAGCACAGAGCTAGACAGAACAATAATAATGGTACGTTCACTGCTAATACTGTTGGCCTCTTTTCTTCTCTTTAATAGATCAAATTCTGAGTTGATGAAGGTTTCACTGATGCGTAAAAAATTAATTTTATAAGATTGTCCCTGATTAGTTAATATTTCTTTTTTGGCAGCATCAAAACTTGTGGTTGTAGCTTTTAACATGATATTTTTCATGTCTTCTACTTTTAAGCTTGCATAAAACTCTAAACTATCTACTCTTTTCCGTTGCTCAGGATTATCCTTTACTAACGCCTTTAAGGCATTCATATAAACCAATATTTGGTTTATACTCTTATTATAAGGTCTCTTGTAAGAATCTTTTTCGGTAATAATAAAACCCCTCAATCCCGTCTCGGCGTTGATCAGCTCAATTTCCGTTTTTTCTGCCGTATTAATTACTTCGTATGTATGCCCAATCCATAAAGAACTTTCATTGAGTGACTTGATACTGAAGTATGAAAAAAATGCCGATATAAAGACGAAAATAAGAGAAACAGCAAAGCCTGTGAGTACTTGCTGCTTAAATGAAAGTTTAAACATTAATAAGGTGATTATCCGCTATAAGCCACTAAGATAGTGTTTTATGGATAAATTGGCAGCTTATTTTTTTTCCATCCTATAAAATAACACTTTAAATTGTGAATTTATGACAGTTTTAAATTCTGGAGATAAGTGTTCCCAATAGGGATAATGTTCTCACCCATCCAAACTTGTGAGCGGTCATATTTACTGATTTTGCCCTTAGCAATTATAAATGCCCGATGGGTGCGGATAAATAACTTGGAAGGTAAAAGATCAGCCAATTCGTTGATCGTTATCCTGGAACTTAACAATTTGCCATTATCTAAATGGATTTGTGTATAATTCCCCGAAGCTTCAATATATAAAATCTCAGTTAATAGTACTTTTACCTGTTCATAACCGTCCTTTATGAAAATGAATTCTGGTTTTTGTTCACCCAGATTATTTCTTAGATCGAATAATTCTTTTGCCTTATTGCAGGCTTTAAGAAATCTGGAGAGTGAAAAAGGCTTTAACAAATAATCAACCGCATCAAGCTCAAAACTTTGAACAGCATGCTCACTATAGGCAGTTGTAAATATCACCATTGGTGGTTTTGTTAAAGCCTTTAAAAAATCTATCCCACTAATATCTGGCATTTTAATGTCCAGAAAAATTAAATCCACTTTGTTTTGCTGTAGGTAAGTAATCGCCTCAAAAGCATTAGTAAACCTTTCGCTCAGTTCAATAAATGGCACCTTACTGGCATGGAGCATTACAATATCTAGGGCAATTGGTTCATCATCTATCGCAATGGCAATCATCAATGTTTATTTTAAATAAGTTTCAATTTGTTGGTAAAGACCTTCACTTGAACTTGGGCGTTTTGCTTTGCTTACCACAAGATTGCCTTCTTTATCAAATATAAAATATTGAGGGTAATATTCTGCTTTATCTGCCGTAATTGCACATAATTCTTTCCAGAATGGCGCAATGGTTTCACGGTTTTTACGCAAATGAATTCCAGTTAGTCCGTTAACCTTAATATACTCACGCCAGGTTGCATCTTTATCGTCGTCATCCATATCTAAATAGACAAAAACCACATCTTTACCTTCAAATCTTTTCTTTAGTTGCGGGTTGTATTTTAATTCTTCCTTGCATGGCCCGCACCAGGTTCCCCAAACATCTACATATATAACTTTGCCCTTTAAGCTGCTGATCACATCATAAATGGAAGAGGTTTTTTCATAACCATCAAATATTTTAATCTTCGCGTTTAGTTCATTCTGGGCCAGCAACTGCTTTAAGGCAGTTCTATTTTTATCAATGACGCTATTATAACTGCTGGATGGAAATTTAGCCTTAAATGCACTTGCCAACCCCTCAGCTTGCCTTAAATCTTTATCGCTAAATAGTGTAATGAGCTGTTGGTAAGTATACTGTTCAACAATACGTGCGGGTAAGTTGTTGGTAGCACCAATCCAACGCCAGTAGGGTTTTCCATAATTCTTAACGAGCTTTTTGGCACTGTCCAACGTAATTCCATAGTAGGGGATAAGTTCATTTGTTAAAAGTTTATCTGGTTTAACCTTGATAAATGCTTTAGTTTCAAGATATCGAATGTAATTGTCAACAAAAGCATAATATTGTGGCCCTGCCGGAAATACATCTGGATTTTTATCGCTGTTATCGAAAACGTAAACAATGAAACTATCGATTATATTTTTATTGCTCAGTTCAGTTCTTGGTAAATCATTTAGATAATTGTAGCTTATGTATTTAAGCTCGGCAGCAATAACAGCTTTGTCATTTGCCGATAAATTTGAGACTTGAACCCTTTTAATTTTTTCGTCCCTCTGCTGATAATAAGGAACTATAACTTTTTCCTTCAATTCAGCTATAGAAAGATTGTCATATTTCCTTTCGTTTGTGCCCGATAAAAAGAAAGGAAACTCTTCTAGATCAATTTGCTGCATGATATTGTTTTCTGGAAGAGCATTGCCACTAATGAATTTTACAGCAGTGTCCTTTTCATTTATAGTGATATTCAGATTCTTTTTAGGGGTAAGCAAAAGCGAAGTGAAAGTTCTTTGATAAATTAAATTGGAGAACTTCTGCCTCTCAATAGGAAGGGTAATCGCAAATGTTCCATCTTTTGCAACCGGAATTTCGATTGAATTTTCTTTGTGAAAACCAGAGATCACGGGAATATTGAGCTGTAATTTTTGATTGCCCGAATAGTTAATTATTTTACCGCTTAGTTTAAATTGTGCAGTGGCACTAAGGTAAAATATAGAGGTAAGGACAAGTAATGATAATTTTTTAAGGTTCATTTTACAATTGAATAGTGAGGTGAATGAAAAATTCTTTAGCACTTTCACGGATGATCAATTCGTGTTTGCCTCGGTATAATAATGCCAAACGCTGTTTAACATTGGCTAATCCAATCCCGCTTTTTAGCTTTTCTGGATCATTATCTGATTTGATATGTATGCTGTTGTGCACATCAAAATATAGGGTATTCTCTTTAGTTTGCAGGGTGATTTTAATATGTGATGGATGTTGTAGGCTGATGCCATGCTTAAATGCATTCTCTACAAATGGAATTAGTAACATCGGCGTAATTTCAAAATTATTAAGCTGCTCATCTATCTGCGTTTCTATTTTAATAGATGAAGATCTTGATGTCCTTAGCTTTTGCAGAGCAATGTAGTTTTCAAGATAATCCACATCCCGTGTAAGCGAAATCTTATCCTGTACATTCTCATGCAGCATAAAACGCATCATATCACCAAGTTTCTGAATTCCTTCACCAGTGCGTTCCGCATTTTCTTGTAATGCTGTTCCATATAGCGTATTTAAGGCATTGAATAAAAAGTGTGGGTTAATTTGAGATTGTAAAAAACTTAGGCTAGCATCCGACTTGCCCAACTCCGTTTTCAGGGAAGTGATTTCATTGCTGTTTTCTAATCTTCTCTTGTAAACGAACCAAGCTAAAGGGGCACTTATAAATAATTGGGTAGGCAAATGAAACATCAAGGTTACGAAGATGCCTTCAGATTTTGGATAGAAGAAGAAAAGACCAATTAAACTGAGTGGAATAGATGTGACCAAGCTAATTAAGAATATTTGCCACAGATAACTTTTATATTTCCGTTTTTCAGTATAAATAATAGGCAGCAGATAATAAATGGAATAAACAACAATTCCGATTGTACTAAAAAGTACTAATGTCCAGAGAATTGTAATCTGAAAAGCCGATCGTGATGTTACCCATAACAACAAGCCTACCAGCCAAAATGCCAGACCAATGCCAACATCGATCTTGAACTGGTCTTGGCTCTTTACCGTACTGTTCTTGTTCTCTAAAAAGAAAATGATCAACTGCTTAATTAATACATAAGCTCCAATTAAAATGGCCAGCCAAAGGGCGTAACTAAAGCTTCTAAAAAAAATATGGTTATAAGCCTGTTGTATATTTTTATAAGATACCAATTGATAGGCTTCGCTATAGGTTCTGCATATGCCAGTTACAACACCAATAAATAAGATTAAAGAAAATATTAAAAAGTAATTGAGAAGCTCATTCTTCTTCTTAATAATGGAAGGAATAAGACAGAAGTTTAATAACAAGAAACTAAAATAGACTAAAGATATTCGGAATATTTCTGGTACAAAAAAATTGGAGAAATAAGAGTAAGGGATTCTTTCGTCTAGAAAATAGTTAAAGTCCCTATGGTTTTGGTTAACAGTATTTGAGATGGTCACCAAAATTGCAAATAGATATAGTATCGTCGCAATCCAAAATTCAACCTTTTGTAATTCCTTTAACTTCATCTGTATATTTTTATTTTCTGGAAGTTCAGTTGGATGTATCATAATTTGTTTTTTGATGATGCAATTTTAATCAGTAAATGATTACAACTTATAAAAATGTGATAAACAGTAAGGAAAATGTGATGAAATAGAACTAAGTAGCTATAATTTTAGGTTTTACTTCAAAATGATAGTTATCAATGCTGATTAATTTAAGTTTGTAGTACCAACATCAAATTAAAACAATACATATTCCCAATGACTTTATACGGAATTCCAAACTGTAACACAGTAAAAAAAGCACAAGACTGGTTAAAAGCCAATCAGATTAATTTCGAATTTCATGATTTTAAAAAGAAAGGCGTTACTGCCGAAAAACTTACGGAATGGTTTGATGCATTTGGCTGGGAAAAGGTAATCAACAGAAACGGGCTTACATTTAAAAAATTAAGCAAGGACCAACAAACAGCTATTAATTCTCCTGAATCTGCAATTTCTTATTTAATGCAAAATACAAGCGCCATAAAACGCCCAATAGTAGAGCAAAATGACAAACCCATTCTTTTAGGTTTTGTAGAAGAAAACTATCAACAACAGCTAAAATAACTCGAGACCTACATCGCCAACCAGCTATGAATCTTGCTATCGACCATTAACTATTGACCATTAACCTATGGATCCAGGCCATTAACCATGAACTATGAACATTCTATTACCATTTAGCCCATTGACCATCAGCTATTGACCATTGACCATTGACCCATGAATCCAGGCCATGAACCATGAATCCAGACCATGAACCATGAACCATGAACCATGAACTATGAACTATCCACCATCAACGTCTGTAACCGTTTAGTCTATTGACCATTAACTATTGACAATTGGCCTTTGTATCCAACCATGAACCGCTCTACTCCTTATAGGAATTGTTTTGTAATTATTCTATTACAATTATTTCTTAATTTAATTTTCAATTAATTAGTACTAAAAAATAGTTATAGTGAACAATAACGAAGTTAGTCTTCAAAAAGATGTTGAGGCTATAAGCCGTATCGAAGCGGTTGATAACATCTTACAAGTAGTATGTAGTACAACTGGAATGGGCTTTGCCGCAATTGCAAGAGTAACAGAAGAAAGATGGATTGCCTGTGCGGTAAGAGATCTTATCAATTTTGGATTAGCTCCAGGTGGTGAACTTAAAGTAGAAACCACAATCTGTCACGAAATTCGTGATAGCAAACAATTAGTGGTTATTGATCATGTAGATTTGGATAGAAATTATGCCAACCACCATACACCATTCACCTATGGATTTCAAAGCTATATTTCTGTTCCTATCGTACTCAAAAATGGCCGTTTTTTCGGAACCCTCTGTGCTATCAATCCTAAACCAGCAATTTTAAACACGAAGGAAACCATTGGCATGTTTAATTTGTTTGCCGAGCTCATTGCCTTTCACCTCGATGCACAAGAGCAAATAGAACAAACAGAATCTAGTTTAAATGAAGAACGTCAAACATCAGAATTAAGAGATCAATTTATTGCCATTTTGGGCCATGACCTGCGCAATCCAGTGGGTGCCGTCTTAAATGCAGCACAAGTTCTGCAACGCATGCCGCTAGATGATAGAGCAAAACGCTTAGCACATATTATTCAGGATTCTTCCTATCGAATGAAAGCCCTGATTGATAATATCTTAGATTTTGCCCGTGGCAGACTAGGTGATGGAATAACTATTGAACGTCAAGGAAATGAACCAATGGAAGAAATTTTAGGTCAGGTAATTACCGAACTTAAAATGATATGGCCAGAACGGGAAATTAAAGTTGACTTTGATTTTGATAAACCTATAAACTGTGACGGTACCAGAATAGCACAATTGTTTTCTAACTTGTTAAGTAATGCACTTTCTCATGGACTTAAAAATAGCCCTGTAATAGTTTCCGCAACCAATGAAGAAGATAGTTTTAAACTTTGCGTTACCAATAGCGGCGATCCTATCCCTGCCAGTGCTATGGAGCGATTGTTTAAGCCTTTTTCAAGAGGAGAGGTCAAACCTGGCCAACAAGGACTGGGCTTAGGGCTATACATCGCTTCAGAAATAGCACGTGCACATCATGGTAGCTTAAAAGTTGTTTCGACAGATGCACAGACCTGTTTTACACTAGAGTTTCCTAACCATAACTAGCATCATACATTGCATATGCTTTTTAATGAAGATAGTGATCAATTCTACTTACGAAATCATTGATGTCAAAAGGTTTGCTGATAAAATCCTCTGCGCCACATTTAGACTTAACATCTTTTATATACGCATGAGCCGACATCATCAATATCGGAATATCATTTGTTCTATGGTTCGCCTTTAGCTCATCACAAACATCAAGTCCATTTCCATCAGTAAGCATGACGTCTAAAATAATCATGTCCGGATGTGTAAACGACATTTCATTCTTGAAAGACTTAACCGTAGGATAACCATGTACCTCATAGTTTTCTTCCGTAAGGAGGTATGCGATCAATTCTCTAATGTCATCATTGTCCTCTAAAATGTAAACACATTTCTTTATCGCTTCCATAGTATTCTTAATTGATTCTACCTAACCTTATTCAGTTCGTTGGTCAACCTTCCAACCTTCAACCTTTAAACCTTCCATCCGTTTAGAAAACCATGTAAAACCTTTGATTGTTTTGATTATTCGGTACTATTTTTGTTAAATTTTGTTAAATGCATCGGCTTAAGCCAAAAGAGATTTAAATTTGATTATGCTTAAAAAGTTAATTCTGATCCTACTGTTATCGTTTCCAGTCGTTCTGCTCGCACAAAATAATACCTTAACTGGAAATATTTACGATAATGAAAGCAGGGCTACTGTTTTACAGGGTGCCACCATTAAGAATTTGAATACAAAGACGGTTACTTTGGCAGATAAAGATGGTCATTTCGCAATTAGTGCAAAAATAGGCGATCTAGTTTCATTTGGCATGGCAGGGTATCAAACAGATACAGTTTACTTAACTAATCTCTTCCCTAAGAATGTTTTTTTAAGAATGTTTGTTAATAATTTAAAATCAGTAGACATTACTTCAACAAAAGTTTCACCTTATTTAGATGCCAAAGACCCTAATGCAATGCCAGCACGCCGTGTAGATTATAGCAAAGAAAGAGGCGGGCTTAGGCTAAATCTAGGTTACGGTAAATACAGGAGAGAACAAGCTAAAATTCAGGAATTAGAAGAAAACGATAAATACCAAGAAGAAATCAACAAAAATTTTAACGAAGAATATGTTAAAAGTATGGTCAAATTCGAAGGTCCTGACATTAAAGATTTTATCGGTTTATATCGCCCAACAGTTGAACAGGTAAAAGCAGAAAGACCATTTAACTATGCATATTACACTGTAAAAGCGTACCATACTTGGTTAAAATTACCTCCTGATCAAAGAAAACTCCCAGCATTACCTAAGTTAAAAGCAAATTAATCTTCTTTAGCTAATATCATTTCGAAATAAGAATGCCTTAAATTAAGATTTAGTGTTTAAGCTTTTTAATCATGAACGTCTGTTAACCGCCCAGTCTTTAAGCTTTAAGCTTTAGTCTTTAAGCTTTTTAACCACCCAGTCTTCAATCTTTCATCTTTAATCTTTGGTCTTTAATCTTTTGATATTTAACTTAGCATAAAAATAATCAACATGTTAAAACTTATATCCAAATCTTTATTTGGTGCGATGGTAATTTGTTTGTTCGGGCTGTCCAGCTTTGCTCAATCAACGCCGCCAGCAACCAACTACGTCCCGGGTGATGCATTCGGCCCACTATTTTATAATCAAAATGGAAACGAATACAGATCTGCAAGCGGTGCACCAGGCCCTAAATACTGGCAAAACCGCGTGGATTATAATATAACCGCAAACCTTGATGAAACTAAACACATGGTTAGTGGTACCATCACCATTACGTATAAAAATAATAGCCCAGATCAACTTCCATATTTATGGTTACAATTAGATCAGAATACTTTTAAAGAAACTTCACGCGGTTATGCAGTAACTCCTCCGGGAAGTCGATATGGTGCACAGGGAGAGAAATTTGAAGGTGGCTATAATATCACCAACCTTAGTGTCTCGAAAAAGTCTAAAGCGCTAAAATTCACTTCATTGGTTGAAGATACCAGGATGCAAATTCGCCTTGATCAGCCAATGTCGGCTAATGGAGAAGTAGTAACCATAAAAATGGACTACGCTTACATTGTTCCTAAAGATGGGTCTGACAGAACCAGCCACTTAACTACAAAAAATGGAGAAATCTATGCTATTGCACAATGGTTTCCAAGAATGTGTGTTTATGATGATGTGCTAGGGTGGAATACCTTGCCATACTGGGGCGGTGGTGAATTTTATTGCGAATATGGAGACATTACGTTCTCTGTTACAGCGCCAGCAAGCCACATTGTTATGGGTTCAGGAGAATTGCTAAACCCAAGTGAAGTATTCACAGCAGAACAATTGAAAAGATGGAATGCAGCAAAATTAAGCGATTCAACTATTCATATCCGCTCTGAAGCTGAAGTACTTGACCCTAAATCTCGTCCCGATAAAGATAAATTAACTTGGAAGTTTAAAATAACCAATGCCCGTGATGCAGCTTGGTCTTCTTCTAAAGCATTTGTGTTAGATGCAGCCAGAATTAATTTACCAAGTGGCAAAAAAGCATTGGCCGTTTCTGCTCAGCCAGTTGAAAGTAATGGAATGGATAGCTATGGCAGAGGCGTAGAATATGTAAAAACCACTATTGAACATTATTCAAATACATGGTTCGAATATCCATATCCAATGGCAGTAAATATTGCTACCTCTATTGGAGGAATGGAATATCCAGGTATTGTGTTCTGTGGTTGGAGATCAAAAAAATCAAGCGCTTGGGGTGTAATCGATCACGAATTTGGACATACTTGGTTCCCAATGATCGTAGGCTCTAACGAACGTAAATACGGATGGATGGATGAAGGTTTCAATACTTTTATCAATGGCATCTCTCAAGAAAGCTTTAATAACGGAGAATATAAATCAAAACGCCCAACACCTTGGCATGCAATTGGTAAAACCATGTTAGGTAATCCAAGACTAGAAAACATCATGCTAATGCCTGATGGAATGTCTGAAAACAACATCGGCGTCAACCTTTACAGCAAACCTGGGTATGGGTTAGACCTGTTAAGAAATCAGATTGTTGGTAAAGATCGTTTCGATTATGCGTTTAAACAGTATATTAAAAACTGGGCATACAAACACCCAACACCGTTTGATTTCTTCCGTTCTATGGATAATGGAACTGGCGAAGATTTAAGCTGGTTTTGGAGAGGCTGGTTCTTGAACAGCTGGAAAAGTGATCAAGGTATAGCAGAAGTTAAACCACTTAAGAGAGATGATAAAATCGTTTCTTACTCGATTAAGATCGTGAACATGGAGAAATTACCAATGCCAATCATTCTTCAGATCAAAACAAAAAGCGGTAAAACTGATATCATAAAAGTCCCTGTTGATGTTTGGATGAAAAATACGTCTTGGACTATCCGCTATCCTACAACTGAAGAAGTTGTTGAAGTAGTGATCGATCCAGAAAAAGTATTGCCAGATGGTAATCCAGATAATGATATTTGGACAGCTGAAGCAAATAAAACTAACTAATTCACTACCCACAAATTTTATAGAGAAAGTCCCGGTTTAAACTGGGACTTTCTTTTTTTTAACTGGGATGCTGAATACTTTGAGAGAAAATTGAATGTGATGCGCACTCAACTTTCTGCTTTCAACTCAAACTGTTATCTTTGTAGTATGGAATCAAAGCCCCAAAAAAACAATCCTTTGCATGGTTTAACATTAGAATTTATCATGAAGCAATTGTTTTTCCATTATGGATGGGAAGAATTAGGCAACCTTGTTAAAATCGCCTGTTTTAGGAATGACCCATCCATGAAATCCAGCCTCAAATTTCTCCGTAAAACAGATTGGGCCCGCAAAAAGATAGAAAAACTATATCTCAATACCTTTCATTAATATAGCATCATAACATTCATTCAGACCAAGATTTGCGCTTTAGACAAGATTTGCTTCAAAGATTTGTCGTCCTGACGAAGAGCCCGTTCCGCACATGCGGGGAAGGATCTATCAAGTTGATGCCTCACTACCACTCCGCATAACAAAGTGGGTTTTCAACCTTCCAACCTTCCAACCTTCGACCCTTCCAACCTTCCAAACCTCCTCGTTAAAAATGGTTAAAAAAGAACCGTTAAATTTCATATTACTTATCTTCGCTTATGCGATTTAAACTGTTAACTATTTTATGCCCACTCCTGGTTGTCTTTTTTAATGTCAGGGCTCAAGCCCTTAGAAGGGGTCATTTTAGATCAGGTTTCTAATCAGGCTTTAGATCAAATCCACGTTGTCAATATCACCAGTAAAACGGAAACCATTTCTGATGCCAGAGGAGAGTTTAAAATTCAAGCCAAATTAAATGATCTTTTAGTGTTCCGATCACTTGGCTATACAACCGATACAGTATTGGTCATTAATTTTAAACGTCTTAAACATTATTTAAAAGCAGATGCAAATAATTTAAGAACGGTTAGCGTAAATGGCACATTGAATTATAAAGAACAATATGCACAAACACTGAATAAAGCAAATCCGATATTGTTGAAACCTGGAAGAGGACTGCTATTTTATCCTTCGAGTTATTTTAGTAGGGAAGGTAGGCAGGCCCGATATTTTAAGCGTATGATTAAAAAGGAACAAGCTGAGCTTAAAATAGATCAAATGTATAATAGGAAAACAGTGGCGGCAATTATACCTCTAAACCAGCCTGAACTCGATGCTTTTATGATGCTTTACAGGCCATCTTTGGCTTTTGTATCAAGAGCAGATGCAGAAGATTTTAAGTTTTACTTAATGGATGCGTATGATAAATTTAAGAAGTTGCCGCCAGAAAAAAAGATGCTTGTTCCATTAAAATCCAATGAGAATAATTAAATTAGGGCACTCACTGTATTATACCAAATGAAATTCAAAGCTCCCTTACTTATTTTTTCCCTTTTCGTACTGTCTTTGTTGGGTTTTAAGGCTGATCATTGCCCTAAAGCAAAAAAAGACACTATCCTGATTTTTTCGCTAACTAAAGGTTTTCATCATGCATCAATTGCAGATGGGATTATTGCCATCAAAAAACTTGGCTTGACCAATGGTTTTGAAGTAGATACTACGACCAATGTCAATTTGTTTACAACCGAAAATCTCTCCAAGTATAAAGCACTAGTTTTTTTAAGTCCAACAGGTTCTAATGTTTTTAGCGATGAACAGAAACAAGCTTTTAAACAATACATTAATCATGGAGGTGGTTTTGTAGGTATCCATGCCGCTACAGATTGTAACTACGAGTGGGAATGGTATGGCAAAATGGTTGGCGGTTATTTTGTTAGTCATCCTAAGGTGCAAAATGCGAAGCTGAATATTGTAGCACCAAAAAATAAAATGATGAAAGGTTTACCTGCATCTTGGTCACATACAGATGAATGGTATAATTTCAAGGACTTCAATCCAGAAGTAAAAGTCCTAATCAAAGTAGATGAAACTTCTTACACCGGTGGAACGATGAAAGATGATCATCCTATTAGCTGGTACCATAAATTTGAAGGTGGTAAGATCTTTTATACCGGATTGGGGCATACCAAAGAAACCTACAGCGAAGAATTGTTCCTTCAGCATCTATTGGCTGGCCTAAAGTGGGCAATGGACTAGCTTATATGCTATAATTTATTGTCCTGCTTTTTACCTGATTGATAAATCTTGTTGTTTCATGCTATACCCAAAATATGGGTTTATCGCTTGCTTTTAAACTATAGGCTTTCCAGCTTCTAGTCTTCTATACTTTCGGACTTCCAGACTTTCCGACTTCCAATCTTCATCAAATCTTCATATTGCCTTTCTACCTTAGTGTTGTTAAACGATTTTAATCACATTAAATCAGAAAAAAATGAAAGCAATTAAAGTTCTAATGATCGCCCTAGTGGCCGCATTCACAGTAAACACTGTAAGCGCACAAACTTCTCCAGCTAAAACAGCTACGAAAACAGAGAGAAAAGCAAAAATGGCTGAGAAAAAAGCAACTCACAAAGCGAAAAGAGCTGCCCAAAAAGCAAAAAAAGCATCAAATAAATAAATCAACTAATATAAACCCTAATTCATTAAAAAAATGAAAGCAATTAAAGTTCTAATGATCGCCCTTGTAGCAGCATTCACTGTAAATACTGTAAATGCACAAACTTCTCCAGCTAAGACAGCTCCAAAAGCTGCAAAGCCAGTAGCGGAAAAGAAAATAGCAAAAGTTGAGAAGAAAACAGATACTGTAGCAAAAAAAGTAACTAAAAAAGCTATGAAAGCTAAAAAAGGTTAAAAGATACGTTAATGGTTTGTTTGCATGCCCTCTAGCTTTATTGCTAGAGGGTTATTTTTGCGTTTTTGTTTCGCACAAATAGCTAAAAAAATCAGTAGGTTATGGGTTAGGATCGATATTATAAAGCTTGTAAAAGGAAAGCTTATCCCAGTAACCACGCTGAAAAACAATTTTGTCATTTACAATGTGAAAGAAGCCACACCCACGCATCCCTTTGGGGTCTTTCCATTCCATAATTGCCCATTCACCATCCTCAAAAATGTTTTCTGGAATACAATGCATTTCTGCTGTTTCAAACTCTCTTGCAAACATCTCACCAATAGCAGCTTTTCCAACTACAGGCTCATTCGCTACTTGATGGTTAACTGCATCATCACGATATAGGTCAATGATTTTACTAGCCTTACCTTCATTGAAATATTCGATCCACTGAATTAAAAGTTGTTTTGGTGTCATAGTAGTAACTAATCTTATCGACAAATAAAACCGTTTTTTGTATAAAATCCAAGTTTGGATTAAACCCAGCTTTGTGCCACTTGTTTCTTTTGGTGGTAAAAGCGATAGATCCGTGCATCTTTGGCTAACAATTTAACCACCATAATCCACACATCTCCTCCTTTATCACTAGTTTTGTAGATATGATCCGAATAAACGACGAAACCCCAATCGAAACCCTTCAAGATATTAAAGTTGGTGATATGATAACAGACGGCTTTAGCAAAACTAGTTTGGTAGAAAGCATCGAAATATCAGATGATGGATTGTATCGTGTTTATGAATTTCACCTCATTACCGGTCGCTTCATAAAAACCAAAAGATAGCTGGACTTTTTAATTCGCTTTTAGCGCTTTATTGATTAATTCTTTATCTCCTGCCGATAATCCCTTTAGCCTGATATCAACACTGGTCGAAAAAAATCCTGCTTCCCCAAAACTGAAATAAACATCGCCATTAAAAGAATTAAGGTTCATTTTATCAGGATTAACAATCTTCGAAACCCCATAGTTAAATAAATACTTTTCTAAGTGATTGGTCAAGATAATAGGAACGGATAGTTGCTTAAAGAAAATATTTTGCCAGTAACCAAATAAGATTAAAGCATCTGGTAAAATATAAACATCAGCCTTATTAAAAATGTAATCTCTGTTCTTTAGTCCCAAAGTGCTTGATTCACAGTTTATCTGATTTAAATTCAGAACCAAATCACCTTTTGTGTTAGCGATAATATCATTATACAATTGCTGTTTTTTCCTGTTATTCAATTTTATTAAGAGTAAGAAAATGCATATAAGTGTGATAAATAATAGTATGGCGTTAAATATTTCCATCTGCGTTATTTTTTAAGCAATCTATTAAATTGCAATCATTAAAAAACTGACCATCAAAAATGATATGATAGCCAAACCAAAGATACAGAGTAGAGATAAATTTTTGACAGGAAAGTTTAAAGTCCTCCCAACTGGGGAGGATTTAGGAGGGGCTCATGCATCTCATAAACTAATCTCCAGGTTCATACATTTCACCATCACCAAATAATTTAATAGTAGCTGTAGCAGGTGCATTGCTCTGACTTGTTTGTTCTGCTGCCAAAACAGCATTAAATGGAATAAGCGCCGGCAATAAACCTAGACTTGATTTTTTTAAAAAGCTTCTTCTGTTGAAAGGTGGCATTGGAAATTTTATAAAATGAATTTTTGATAATCTTGAAACTAAATATAGGATTTATTCTCGCTGCTTGCCCAGTCTACATTAATCATCACTAAAGTATTAAAGCTGATTATCGAATAAATTGCCTAGGTTGATTAAAATTAATACTTGTAGGTATTAAAATTATAAAAATTGATGGTAGATTAGAAGACCTAAATCCTTAACCGTATGAAATTTATCGCTTTCCTTTCGCTCCTAATGAGCAGTCTTTTTGCTATTGCACAAAGTCCAACCTTATTTAATACCGCTTTAGAAACCGTAACGGTATATCGAAGTGGAGCTGAATTAAATCATACGGTTAAAGTTAATCTACCTGCAGGTTCAAGTGAGATTGTATTGGGCAATGTTGCGAATTCATTGGACCAAAATAGCATCCAGATCAGCACCCCTGCAAACATCACTATACTTTCGACCACTTTTGTGCGAGATTATTTGAAAAACGAAAACAAGAGTGCTGCTTATTTGAAAGTTGAAGATAGTTTAACAGTTGCAAAAAAGGAGTTAAGCCTAATCCTCAACAAAAAAACCGTTGATGAAAATCTCCTTACACTATTGGATAAAAATCAAACTGTTGGAGGTACTACTGGGTTAAGTGTTGCAGAATTGATTAAAATGGCAGATTATTATAAGGCCAAACAGTTGGAGCTCCGCAATAGTGTATATAACTATGAGGTGCTAGAGCAGAAACAGCAAGGTAAAATTACAAAGCTGCAACAACAATTGAATGAATTAGGAGCGAATCAATCTGGTACTAAAGGACAATTGCTCTTGCAGATTGCGACAACTGTACCAGTAACCGGAGCAGTCTTCAATTTAAGTTACCTTACATCGAATGCCTCGTGGACCGCCTTTTATGATCTTCGTGCAGAAAATATTGCATCGCCCTTAAAAATTGTATATAAAGCCAATGTCTTTCAGTCTACGGGCATCGATTGGAAAAAGGTGAAATTAAGTCTATCTACAGGTACACCAACCCAAAGTGGTACCGCTCCACTTTTATCTGCATGGTTTTTAAGGTTTGGCTCTAGAGCAGATGACGCGAGAAATGTATCAAACCAACTATATCAAAATAGCTTGCAAAAGGTTGAAAGTCGTGCAGCCATGAATAAAGGTCAGTCGGAAGAAGTAGTAAATGTGCGAGACAAAAACTTGGCTACCCCAACTGAAAACGCATTAAATACCTCATTTGACATTGATATTCCCTATGATATTGCGTCAAACAATAAAGCGCACAGTGTAATCCTAAATACCTACAACCAACCTGTTAACTATAAATATTATAGTGTGCCGAAGTTAGAGAACGATGCCTTTCTGTTAGCAGAACTGGCCGATTATGAAAAATTAAACCTACTTCCCGGAGAGGCAAATATCATTTTTGAAAATACTTATGTGGGCAAATCCATGATCAATCCAAATGCTACAACTGACACCCTAAATCTGAGCATGGGAAGAGATAAAAAGATTGTAGTAAAACGAGAAAAGGTAATTGAGCAAAATGCAATTAAAACAATTGGAAGCAGTAAAAAGCAGACTTTTACTTATGAGATCACTTTACGTAACAATAAAAAAGAAGCAGTAAATCTTTTGTTAAAAGATCAATTTCCAGTATCAACAGATAAGGCAATTGAAGTTGAATTGATTAATGCAAATGGCGCAATCATCAATACTGAAATTGGTATCCTCACCTGGAAGCTAACATTACAGCCAAATGTAACACAAAAGATCAGGATCAGTTATTCGGTAAAATATCCCAAAGATCAAATAATAGCAAATCTGTAATATATTAACCTTTAGTATTTAAGCTTGTCCTCAAACGACAAATGAACCAATGAACTAATGAACAATTGAGCTAATGAACAAATGAACCAAGCTGATGAACCACTACGGCTTTACTATAGCTACACTGGAGCTATGATACAGAAAGACTATAGACATATCGCTATAAGGTCGCTATAAGGTCGCGATAAGGGTAAGGAAATAAAAGGTTTTTTTGACTTGATTAAGCCGTTCGAACTTTCGTAAATAGATTAACCCCAATATACCAATTTTAAATCAGTCAAGCAAATAAACCATAACCGTCAAGCTTTGGTTTTTCAGCTTTGGTTTTTCAGCTTTGGTCTTTCAGCTTTAGTCTTTCAGCTTTAAGCTTAATCCTGTCTTAAAAACCCCATCAATTACCTTTGCCATTTTGGTAATGTCGAGTGTTTCCATGGTGTCACCAGGTAGGTGATAATTCTTATTTCTATAAAAAGAAGTGTCAGTAATCATCAATGCACTGATCCCAAACTTCCAATAGTTTAGATGATCAGAAAAATCAATCCCAGGCAAGGCTGCAGGTGCGGCAAACTTCTTAGTCCTTATCTCTACATTTTTTCTATAGCCTCTTATAAATCTCCGTGTGAATTGTCCAGCCCCAAATTTCTTAACCAATGTGATGTAATCCCCCTTATTGCCATAAAAAAGAGAAAGTAGACCTACTGGATAGGATTGGCTTTTCTTCGCGTCGCTAAAATAACCAATCATTTCTAGGGAGATCATTCCGATTACTTCCACTTTTTGATCAGCAATGGATTTGGCATGAATGTAACTGCCCATATTTTCGGTTCTGAAATAAGGCGGCTCTTCTAAGGTGTAGGCCACTAAATCAATCCTATAATCTGTTTTCTGCCCTTTTAGCAAACGTGCCAATTCCAGTAGGCCAACTAAACCACTTGCATTGTCATCAGCACCTTGCTGATTGCCACAAACATCATAATGAGCCCCTATAATGATCCTTTTTTGATGCTCAGTTCCAAAAGAACAGATCACATTTTTATAGGTAATGCCATTTACTTTATACGTTTGAAAATTAACTGAGTCTGTATATTTTGAGAAAACCGTTTTAATGTAATCAGCAGTTGCATTCAGCTGATTAATGTTTTGGTAATTTCTAAATCCTCCTGTTTTGGTGATAGCAATCAGGTGAGATCTGATAACTGAGGTGTCTGCTAATGATTGCGCCCCACAGTAGTTCGCAACGAATGATAAGCTGGAAAAAATTAAAGCCTTAACTAATTTCATGATCAATTCTATATCACTAAACTATTATTTTTTAGGGTATTGTACAAATTAAAGTGAATACCTATAAGTTTATGGCTGTAGTTTTCTTCAGTGACATTCGTATAGTTTTATACCTAAAAGCCTGTAAATGAAAAGAAAATTAATTGCTTAATGCCGCTTTAAGCTTTGGTCTTTAAGCTTTCAGCTATAATACAATTGAGGGAAACGGACTTTCGGACTCCAAAACCAAATTGTTACTTCAAATGTGTTTTTCGTTTGTTATTTTAGCTCTCAAACAATACAAACATGAAGAACAAGAATATTTTTTTAGGAATAGCGATAGTTTTCGCAAGTTGCGCCGCCAGTAAGGTGGTCATGACTGATACAGAAAGTGCAAACTACAAATATGGCAAGGCCAAATTTACCGACTATTCTAAGGAACAATTTATGCAAGGGAAAGTAATAAATGAAAAAAGCTGTGGTAGCTGTCATAAGCAAAAGGATCCTACCAGGTTTACAGAGCAACAGCTGAATAAAATTATCCCGAACATGGCTAAAAAAGCTAAAATCAGCGATGCTGAAAAAGATTTGGTATTAAAATATTATATCGCATCTGGTAAACACAGTTAATATTTAATATTCGAATGTTAAGACAAGACCAACGCACAGCAGGGTTTAAGGATCAAGCTTTTGTGTTGGTCTTTTGCTTTTCAAAAAGAATGTTGTTATGCTAGAATTAGAAAAGGAAAATGAGATATTGATCTTTTAGCACTTTACGATCTTCAAAATGTCGATGTACGAGGATTGCAATTTGTTGTTACCATATTGGTAATATTTTCGTATGTTTGCTCATGAGAATTATTGCCAAAAAAACGCTTGTTAACTTCTACTATAAGCATGTTTCTTCTAAGGCAAGTTTGGAATCTTGGTTTAGCGAGGTTCTGGAGCAGGAGTGGGACATGCCTTCGGATGTGATAAGGCAATATTCAACTGCGGATGTAATAACTGGGAAACGCTTTGTTTTTAATATTAAAGGAAACGATTTTAGGTTGATAGTCGACATAGAATTTAAGTTAAAGATTGTTTTTGTCGTTTGGATCGGTACACATGCCCAGTATGATAAAATTAAAGTAGAGGAGGTGCAATATGTTAAGAGTAATTAAAAGTGAACAAGAATATGAATTGGCTTTGGAAAAAGCTTACTCATTGATGCAAATTGACAGTTTAACCGACAAGCAAGCTGATGATTTAGATCTGTTAACGCTATTAATTGAGCATTATGAAGAATCTCATTATCCAATATTACCACCATCACCAATTGAGGCCATAAAATTTAGGCTGGAGCAAATGGGGAAGCCAGAAAGCGAGTTGTCTAAAATACTAGGGGCTCGAAGTCGTCAATCGGAAATTTTAAGTGGTAAGCGAAAGTTGAGCTTAAGCATGATCAGAAAGTTGCATGAGGCTTTGAATATCCCAGCAGCGAGCTTAATTGGAGCTTATTGATCAGTATTAGGGTAGTTCATGCTTGCCTCAGTTAATGAAGTTATCGTTTTAGATCAACCAATATAGTATGCATTTCATCCTTGTCATCCCTACAAGTAACTTGAATTTTATTACTTCGCAGCTTTTTTAATACTTTTGAGCCATCAAAGTCTTTATCAGATAGCTGCCATTCCCAGATTGGAAAGTGATAAATTTCAACCCATTTCTTCTTTTTGAATGAAAACAAATGCCAAGTATTGAGTGTAGACCAATCTGCATGATTGATTACATAAGAGATTTCATCAATTCCATCTCCGTTAAGGTCGCCTTCGTTATGAAGATAAAAAAGTCCAAAGTCATTTTCTGAAATTGGCAAAGTAGCGATCTTTTGATTATTTGAGCTGATAAACGAATAGGGCTGGGTTTTTAAAATCAATTTGATCAAGTCCCCATAGTCTAAGCCGTCGCCATAGTTTTTATAAGTTTCCTGATTATTTAGCCTACTAATATAATGTTCGATTAGCTTTTCTTTTTTCCCATCGCCATCAAAATCACCTGTGATGGTGAGTCTTTGTCCTAATGATGGATTCAATGATTTTAATGGTTTTTGGACAGGTTCTTTGTCGGGTTGCTGAGCGCAGGATAATAAAAATAAAAAGATTAGCACTAAAAAGAATGTCTTCATTCTCATGGTTCTTGAATTTGATATAAATATAATTAAATTAGGCTTAACTAGTTTTCGATTTCAAAGACTAAAGCGACTCACTATTATGAAGCTGGCACCATGAACCATCTGCTTTAGGCTTTAAGCTTTCAGCTTTCGTCTTTAAGCTTAAGCTTTTCAAAAAAATCTCTCCCAATCCCTTGATTATCACAAATAAACTTCCTACTTTTGCAGTCCCGTAATGTGGCCTTTTAACAGGCTGGCCGTTAAGGGAGTTTTTAAATAAAAAATAGCAAAAACAAAAAGCAAAAAATGCCAACCATTCAACAATTAGTTAGAAAAGGTAGAGTAGCACTGGAGTTCAAGAGTAAGTCTCCGGCGTTGGACAGCTGTCCACAGCGAAGAGGTGTATGTACACGTGTATATACTACTACCCCTAAAAAACCAAACTCAGCAATGCGTAAAGTTGCCCGTGTACGTTTAACCAATGGAAAAGAGGTGAATGCCTATATTCCTG